>SXGR01445568.1_pt1 | contig 139411 bp, 118 predicted proteins | sample 3174711 | NCBI WGS metagenome assembly SXGR01 (sample SAMN11356860, study PRJNA531348) | freshwater metagenome | isolation source: freshwater sample F1-60 | place: China: Fuxian Lake, Yuxi | collected 2017-12-25 | reverse complement strand
TGTTGGTCGCCATGCCGACGGCAATGCCGGTGCCCCCGTTCACCAACAGATTGGGGAAGGCGGCCGGAAACACCGTGGGTTCGCTGAGGCGCTCGTCGTAGTTGGGCACCCAGTCGACGGTGTCCTTATCCATGTCGAGCATGAGCGCCGCGCCCATGTGGGTGAGCCGCGCCTCGGTGTAACGCATCGCAGCGGGAGGGTCGCCTTCCACACTGCCAAAGTTGCCCTGACCATCGATCAAGGGTTCGCGTATGGACCAAGGCTGGGTCATGTTCACCAGCGTGGGGTAGATGACCGTCTCGCCGTGGGGGTGGTAGTTGCCGCTCGTGTCGCCGCAAATCTTGGCGCACTTGTAGTGCTTGCGGCCGGGGTAAAGTGAGAGCTCCTGCATCGCAAAGAGGATGCGTCGCTGCGAGGGCTTGAGACCGTCACGCACGTCAGGGAGCGCGCGGGAGATGATGACGGACATCGAATAATCGAGGAACGAATTCTTAATTTCGTCCGCGACATTGACGGCATCAAGCTGCTCGCCTGCGGCGAAGAGCGGCGTGTTTTTAATGGGAAGCGGATCCTTCGGAGATTCCATCGGGGACTAAATGTCGAGATTGCGAACGTTGAGCGCGTTATCCAGAATGAACTGACGCCGGGGCTCAACCTCCTCGCCCATCAAGCGGGTGAACATGTCCTCGGCTTCCACCGCGTCGGTGAGCTCGATGCGCAGCAGCTTGCGGGCACCCGGGCTCATCGTGGTGTCAAAGAGTTCCTTGGCGTTCATTTCACCAAGGCCCTTAAAGCGCTTGAGCTGGATGCCGCGCCGACCGACCTCCTTGACCGCCGCGAGGATCTCGGTGATGGAACACAGCGGCACCGTCTTTCGCCCCTCACCCTCGCCATCAAGCAGCTCAAAGAGCGGCCGATCATGAACGGGCACCGCCAGCCCTTTGCGGGCTAGTTTGCCGAGCAGCTCGGCCACGCCTTTGCTCTCGTGAAGCTCCACATGCGTGGCGCGCCGGGCGCCATTCTTGGCTTTCTCTGGCTCACTCCCGGCACCGTTGCCATCACCAAAGAGCCGCAGGTCTGCGTTCTTCTTTCCGAATGCCGCGAGTTCCTTCTCTGTGTGAAAGAAATGGACGGCTTCATCGTTTCCATCGCGCACCTTCACCATATGCGTGGGCAGATCGCCCGATGGGGAACGGTGCGCCAGATAGTCAAAGAGCTTTGCGCCATGCCGCTGAATCGAGCGCGCGTACTTATCGAAGGTCTCCAGAAGTTCGAGCACTTCTTTGAGGTGTTGCGGCGACAGGGTCTGACTGGTGGCCAGCACCTTCAGTTTCACGTCATCGGCACCCAGCGTGATGAGAATGCGCGTTAAGGCGGTGTCATCCTGCACATACTCGACGCGCTTCTTCCGGGTGACTTGATAAAGCGGAGGCTGGGCGATGTACACAAAGCCGCGTTTGATGAGCTCGGGCATCTGCCGGTAAAAGAACGTGAACAGCAGCGTGCGGATGTGACTGCCGTCCACGTCGGCGTCCGTCATGATGATGATCTTGTGATAGCGCAGCCGTCCCAGCTCAAAGGCGCCTTCGCCTTCGCCCGAGCCGATGCCGGTACCCACCGCGGTAATCATCATCCGGATTTCATTGTTTTCAAGAACCCGGTTGATGCGCGCTTTCTCGACGTTGATCAACTTGCCGCGCAACGGAAGGATCGCCTGGAATTTCCGATCCCTGCCCTGCTTGGCGGATCCACCGGCCGAGTCGCCCTCGACGATGTAGAGCTCGGTGTTGGCCGGATCGCGGTCGGAACAATCAGCCAATTTGCCGGGCAACCCGCCGCCCGTCATTGCGCTCTTGCGCACAGTCTCGCGCGCCTTGCGCGCAGCCTCTCTCGCACGCGCCGCCGTCAGAGCCTTGTCCACCACCTTGCGTGCCACCGAAGGGTTGGTGTCAAAGAAATGCATGAGGCCGTCGTAGACGACGGTGGAGACCACGCTCTCAATCTCCGTATTGACGAGTTTGACCTTGGTCTGCGACTCGAACCGCGGGTTGGGCAGCTTCACGCTCAGCACGCAGATCAGCCCCTCCCTCACGTCATCGCCGGAGATGCTCGGGTCTTTCTCCTTAAGCAAGTTGTTGGCTTTGGAGTACTGGTTAATGGCCCGCGTGAGGGCCGTGCGCAGGCCCGTCAGGTGCGTGCCGCCATCGGTGTTGGGAATCGAATTGGCGAAGCAAAGGATTTGTTCGTTGTACCCATCGTTGTACTGCAGGACACACTCGACCATCACTTCATCTTTCTGCGCGGCCAGCACAACGGGCTTGGCATGGATGGACTGGCGATTGCGCCCGAGCTGGCGGACGAACTGCTCGATGCCGTCGCGGAAGAAGAAGGTCTCCTGCTTGTTGTCCTCGCGCTCGTCGGTCAGCACCATCTCAATACCCGGATTGAGAAAGGCCAGCTCGCGCAGGCGGTTGGCCAAGAGATGGAACTTAAACTCGGTGGTGATGGTAAAAATCTCCGCGTCGGGCTTGAAGGTGATCAGCGTGCCGGTGGCCTTCGATTTGCCGATGACCTCCAGTGCCGACGTGGTCTTGCCTCGCGCAAAGGCCATGCGATGAACCTCTCCCTCGCGGGACACCTCGACCGTGAACCACTCCGCCAGCGCGTTGACACACTTGGCTCCCACGCCGTGCAGACCGCCGGAATACTTGTAGGCACCCTGTCCAAATTTGCCTCCGGCATGAAGGTTGGTCAGCACCAACTCCACGGCGGGGATTTTAAACTTGGGATGAATGTCCACCGGGATCCCGCGGCCATCATCTTTGATGGATACCGACCCATCAATGTGGATGGTGACTTCGATGCGCTTGCAATAGCCCGCCAGGTGCTCGTCGATGGAGTTGTCCAGCACCTCGAAGACACAATGGTGCAACCCACGCTCATCGGGGTCGCCGATGTACATCCCGGGCCGCTTACGAACCGCTTCCAGCCCCTCAAGCTTGTCAATTTTTGACGCGTCGTATTTCTCGACAGGACTTCCGTTGGTCATCAGTTACTCCAAAAACGAGCCAAGAATTTAGGGCGAATATTTCCACCCCAAAACGCAGCGAGAGAATTGTACAGGCACTCCTTCATTGCACCAGTCATTTCGCGCAGTCTTCAGCCTCTCATCCACTACATATATGGATCATGCCCAAAGCCGGCTACTACAGGCTGTGCGGCAAGGCGATTCGCCAAGTTCCCATACGTACGCCAAGAAAAAAAGCCCCTGAACGGGGCCTTGTCTCAGCAATTGAAACTAACCTTATCGGTCGGGATTCTCGATGGAAGGCGCGCTGCGCAATTCGTCTTGTGGAAGCGGGTTCTGCGGCACTCCATCGCCGTTGATTTGCACGCTCGTAATGCGCAACTTTCGCGGCTCAGACTCACTCTCCGAGGGTGCCGATGGAGTTTCAGTCATCGCCGCAGGCAACGCTGCCGCCGGAATAGAAGAGCCACGCGTCTCGCGACCTCCGGGCAACTGAACGCTGCCGTCATCGGGGCCGACGGTTAAGAAAGCGGCTACGAGCATGGCGAGGCCACCAGCAGGAACCAGCCATTGCCGACACCATTCGCGCCAAAGCGACACGTTTGCTGGCAACACTGCTTCCTCGTCCAAGAGTTCGATGCGGCGCTCAATTGGAGCCCAATAAGTTTCTCGAGACTCGGTGACGGTCGGACACGACTCGCCGCTGCGCATGGCTGACCTCAAGCTGCGCAGCCATTGTGCCTCCTGGATGGCTTCGGGATTTTTGGAAACCCACTCTGCAACTTCAGCGCTGTCTGAAGAATTGAGTTCTCCATCAATCCACGCCTGCAACTTGTACTGCATTTCTTCGTTCATCTGTGCCTCAATGGGGTAATTGACTTAGCCGCGTTTGGACTTATTCAGGGCAATTAACAATGACGCCAATCGGCGCCGCGCGTAAAAGAGCCGGCTCATCACCGTGCCAATGGAGCAGTGCATGGCCTTGGCAATCTCCTTGTACTCCAGCCCTTCATACTCGTGAAGAATGAGCACGGTGCGGTGTTCGTAGCTGAGCTTGCTCATACCACGGGAAATTTCCACAAGCAACTCCTCGCGCTCCATGCGCGCCGTGGGGTTGACCTCGACCACGGGCATCCGCCGCTCCACATTGCCCGTCTCCTCCTCCATCCGCTCCAATGAATCCGTCTGCTGTCGCTGCTTCTTGCGCAGGTAGTCCAGACAGAGGTTGATGACGATGCGTGTCATCCAGGTCGTGAAGCTGGCATCCCGCTTGAACTGCTTGAGCCGCTGCCAACCCTTGATCCAAGCCTCCTGGGAGAGATCCAATGACTCGTCCTCATTGCGAAGCATGCTGAAGGCACGAGCGTAAATCTTGTCCCGATGGCGGAAAACCAGCTCCTCATACGCGGTGGTCGTTCCCTGCTGGGCCGAGCGAACCAGTTCGTCGTCAGTTGCCGTCTTGAGATTCAAAGGAGGCATGTCCGACGGCTCCGCAATCCACTTATTCAGGCCCGATCGCCCAACCGCCCCTTGGTGCTCGGGACACGACCGCGCAGCCGGTCGTCCTTGCAACAGGCAAAGTCCACGGCCCGCGCGAACGACTTGAACAACGCTTCGACAACATGGTGTGGTTCCGTGCCGTAGAGCAACTCCAAGTGTAGGTTGCATCGCGCCTCGTTTGCGAACGCCTGGAAAAACTCCCGCGCAAGCCCGAATCGGAACGCGCTGGACATGTCCTGCTCGCGTTCCGCCCTGGCAATGCGAAATGCCAGCCGATCCATGCCGCGCCAGACGAGGTGGGGACGGCCGCCAAAATCAACCACACACCGCGCCAGTGTTTCGTCCATGGGAACGAAGGCCTCGCCGCACAGCGGATTGCGCGGGTCAAATCCCGCACCGTATCTCCGGATGCCCCGCTTGGCCCCCAATGCATGGACGAAAGCTTGCCCCAACGCCAAGCCGCAATCCTCGACCGTGTGGTGCGCGTCCACCTCCAGATCGCCCTCGCAACGCAGCCGCACGTCACACATCGAATGCCGCGCGAAAAGGGTGAGCATGTGGTCAAAAAACCCGATGCCCGTGGCAATCTCTGACTGGCCCCTGCCCTCGATGAGCAGGCGCAGATTAATCGCCGTCTCCGTCGTCTCCCGTCGAATGTGCGCACGTCGCGTGCTCATGCCTACAGGTTTTGCTGCCCCAGGAATCGTTCGGCCTCGATCGCGGCCTGGCAACCCATTCCCGCGGCGGTGATGGCCTGCCGATACACATGATCTGAACAGTCGCCGGCGACGAACACCCCGGGCACACTCGTTTGCGCGCCCTCGCGCCGCGCCACATAGCCGGCTTCATCCATGGCGATCTGCCCTTTGAAGAGTTGGGTGTTGGGAACGTGACCGATGGCCACGAAGAGGCCGGCGCAATCGATCGTCCGGTCGCCTTGTGTCTTTAGGTTCTTGAGGCGCACCGCCGTGACCTTGTCTTGCGCCACATCCAGCACCTCGGTCACCACGCTATCCCACACCGGCTCAATCTTGTCGCTGTCCAGCACGCGTTGGGCCATGATCTGCGAAGCGCGCAATTGGCCCCGGCGATGCACCAGATACACGCGCGATGCGAAACGCGTGAGATAGGTGGCCTCCTCGCAAGCGGAATCCCCGCCTCCCACCACGACCAATGGCTGATTGCGAAACATGGGCAGGGCGCCATCGCAGGTGGCGCAGTAGGTGACCCCCTTCTTCTCCAGCGCCGCTTCGCTCTCCAGATCCAGATGGCGATGACCTGCGCCCGTCGCGATGATGACGGTGAGCGCGCGCACTTCCGCGCCGTCCACCGTCAGCCGGAAGGGGTGGCTTGAAAAATCCACCGATTCGACGGCTGATCCAAATTCCACGCGCGCCCCAAATCGCTCCGCCTGTTGCTGCATGCGAATCATGAGGTCGGTGCCATCCACGCCTTCCGGGAAGCCCGGATAGTTTTCCACGATGCTCGTGGTGGTGAGCAGACCGCCGGGCATGGCACCGGTCAGCACCAGGGGTTTGAGGTTGGCCCGGGCCGAGTAGAGCGCAGCGGTGTAACCCGCGCAACCCGAGCCAATGATCACGACCTTCTCAACTTCCCTCGCCATCGCGCGCAAACGCTACGGCCTTGGGTGCCCAAAACGCAAGGCGCAACATCGCCATGACTGCGGGCCAAAGCCGGCTTCCTCGCAGCCATGCTGAAGTTACTTCGCCAGGAACACTTCCTCTGTTTCGCCAGCGGCACCGTTGCCGCTCTTTTCTGTAACCGCCGGCTCTGCGGAGGTGCCGCGGGCGGCGGCGTACTCTGGCGAAAAGCGAACGCTCACTATCCGGCTTACGCCCCGCTCTTGCATCGTCACGCCATAGAGAACATCGGAGGCAGCGATCGTCCGCTTGTTGTGGGTGATGACCAGGAATTGGGAGTGACCAAGGAAGCTCCTCAACTTGTTGAGAAACCGCTCAATGTTCGAATCGTCCAGCGGCGCGTCGAGCTCATCCAAAACGCAGAAGGGGCTGGGCCGGACCTGGTAGATTGAAAACAGCAGCGCCACGGCCGTCATCGTCTGTTCGCCGCCGGACAAGAGCGAGATGCTGCGAAGCTGTTTGCCGGGCGGCTGCGCCATGATTTCCACTCCGCTCTCCAAGACGTCATCTCCTTCGATGAGCACTAGGTCAGCCTTGCCGCCTCCGAAGAGCTCTGGAAAGTTGCGCCGGAAGTTTTCGCGAATTCGCGCGAACGACTCTGTGAACATTTCCCTCGACTGCTTGTTGATTCGTTGAATCAACTCCATGAGCTCGCGCTTGGCGCCCACCAGGTCCTCCTGCTGCGCACTAAGGAACGTGTGGCGCTGCTCCACCTCCTCGTACTCCGAAATCGCCACGAGATTCACTGGCCCCAAGGCATCAATCTTGGCTTGCAGGTCCACGACGCGCTCGCCCACCGCATTCCAATTGGTGGCGGCGCCACCGGCCGTCATGGCTTCTGCCGTGAGGGTTTCCACCGTGGCCTGCCCGTTGTCGGTGATCGTGATGGTGATGCACTCGCTGCGCACATTGAGCAGATCCACCTGATGCTTCTGCAACACTCGTTCCACCAGATGCCGCTGGGTCATCTCTTTTTGTGCCAGCGCCACTTCAAGCGCCGTCCGCCGTGCGAGCAGTTCCCCATGAGCATTGCGCTTGAGTGTCAGCGTCAAATCCCTGCCTTCGGCTTCGGCAGCCGTCTGGTTTCGCTGATCTACAAGACCTGCAGCTTGCCGGGCAACCTCATCGCATTCGCGTTGCAAGGAGGCCACCAACTCGCGCGATTCAATATCCTCCTGTTCCCGCAGCGTGTCGCGACGGTCGCACTCCTTCAAGGCCGACTGCGCGCGCATCGTGACGCGCTGCGCCTCAACGCGCCGATCCTCCAGCGGCTGGCGGCGTTCGTTCAGCACCGCCTCACGTTGCTCGGCCTGCGCAAGCTGCACTCGCGCTTCGGTCAGCCGCTCCACCGCCTCATCGCGGGAAAGGCGCAAACGATCCATCGCCGCATGCCACTCAACCATCTGTGATTGCAGCCCGGCGCGCTCCTGCTCCATGGATGCGAGGGCCGCCTGAAGTTCGCCCGCCCGGGCACGCCCGGACCGGTCCTGATCCGCCAGCGACTCAATCTCGAAGAGCACGGTTCCGATTTTTTGTGAAACCAGCTGTGCCGAATGACGAAGGATGCGGTGTTCGCCTTCGCGGCTGGCGAGGGTCACTTCATGCGCAGCCAATTCCTGCTGCGCCTGCCGAAGGCCCGTTGTGATCTCCGTCTGCTGGGCCATGAGAGCGCCCTTGTTGCGGCTGGCGGTTTCCAGTTGGACGGCCAGTGTGCCCAATTGTTCCTGCAAGGAGGCAATGTCGTTTTTTCTCCCCAGAATCGACTCAGGCCCCGACCCGTCCGGGCTGCCGCCCGAATAAACCCCTTGCGCACTCAGCACATGGCCTGCGCGCGTGACAAGTGTGAGCCGGCCATTGGCCGTGGAATGGACGCGGGCGGCGGCAGCCAGGTCCTCCACAATCAGCGTGTCGGCAAGAAGCGCACCGATCGCCGGCTTCGCGGCCGGGGCAACCTCCACGACATCCAAGGCACGCAACGCACCTTCAGGCAGAGGGGACGCAGGATCGAACGAGTGACCGGCGGTTGCCGCCAGCGCGATGAGGTGGATGCGCCCTCCGGTGGCGGCGGGGAGACTCTCAAGAATGGCGTGGGCAGACTCCGGCTGATCGGTGAAAATAGCCTGAAGGTTTGCACCCAGCGCGGCTTCAATGGCCGCCACATATCTGGGGGGAACGCAAAGGTGGCTGGTCAGCGTTCCGCGCGCCAGCGGATGATCCACCAGCACCGCACGGGCGCCCGCCGTAAATCCTTCGTGCCTTTCCAGAAGCTGCACAAGCACATCATGCCGGGATCGAAGTGCGGCCTGACGACGGAGCAACTCGTCCACTTCGACACTGACGGCCTCCAATTGAACCAGAACCTGGCCCAACTGCGACTGCCGTCCGGAGACCGAGTCGCGGCTCGTCAGCAAATGGGCCTGCCCATTGGTGTGGGCCGTTTCAAATTCTCGAATCCTCGCCTCGAGCTGCTGGCGCTCCTCCTCCAACTGGATTTTTTCGGCCGACAACTTATCAAGCCTCTGAATCTGGTGTTGTTTCTGCTGGTCAAGCAAGGTGAGGTCGGCGCGCAGTTGCGCCACCTTGCCAACGAGCGTCGTGGCGGAGGCCTGCGAGGCGTCCATGTCCGACTGGCATTGGCGCGCGTCCGCCGAAACCTGCTCAACCGCAGCCTGCCGGGTGCCCGCAACCTCGCGGGCGATACGAAGCGTCTGGCAGAAGTCGGCCAGCTCACGAGCGATGGAGTCCAACTCGGCGTCGGCTGCAATGTGGCGCAGTTGTGCTTCCTCGATGTCGCGGTGCGCGCCTTCGCGCTGGCTGGCGTTCTCCGAGCAACGTTCCTGATTGAGTTGAATCCGTGACTGATGGCGGTCAATGCCCGCGCGCATTTCGACGGCGCGTTGCTGCAGCAGGCTGATGTGCCGGTCGGCGTCAGCCAATTGATGGCGATGCTGCCTCAAGGCCGCCTCCTCCTCCAGGAGGGCGCCCGCGCCCCCTTCGATGCCCGCCCGCACCTCGCCCGCTTCGTCGTTGAGTCGCCGAAGCTCGTCGCCTGCGAGGTCGAACTCATGCCGGGCCAGTTGAGTTTCCAGATGACGCAGCTCTTCGCTCAGCTTCTGGTGCCGGCGCGCCTTTCCGGCCTGACGTTGCAACGACCCAATCTGGCGCTTGATCTCCCGAATGATGTCATCCAGGCGCAACAGGTTCTGGTCGGTGCATTCCAGCTTGCGGAGAGCTTCGCCCTTCTGTTGCTTGAACTTGGTGATGCCGGCCGCCTCCTCGAAAAGGGCGCGCCGGTCTGCGGGCTTGCTCTGGATGATGCGCGTAATCTGTCCCTGCGCCATGATGCTGTAACTGGCGCGGCCGATGCCCGTTCCCAAAAAGAGTTGCTGAATGTCGCGCAGGCGACAGGGCGTGTTGTTGAGAAAGTACTCGCTCTGCCCGTCGCGGAACACGCGCCGGGTAACGGTGAGCTCGTTAAACTCCAGTCCCACACCGGCGGCCTTCAGGTGGTCGGCGCCCACGTCGCCGATCGTGAGTGAGACCTCCGCCATGCTCAAAGGGCGCCGTCCTGCGGTGCCCTCGGTGCCGCTAAAAATGACATCGGCCATCTCCCCGCCGCGCAGCGCCTTTGCCGATTGTTCTCCCAGCACCCATCGGATGGCGTCGGAAATGTTGGACTTGCCACAACCATTGGGGCCGACGATGGCGGTGATCCCCGGTTCAAAATGGAGAACCGTCTTCTCCGCGAAGGACTTGAAACCAACCGCCTTAAGGCTCTTTAGATACATCCAAACCTCCCGTTGTGCCACATATGGGCACTATGCTGACAAGTCTGCACCATGGATTGTGCAGCACGATGGAAAGTAGATTCGCCAAGGTGCCGGCTGTCAACACTTTCCTCCTCCTGCACCGGTGGGACGATCCAAAATCCGCAGAGCTTCCTCGGATATCTGGCGGGCCAATTCCGGAGGTGAAAGCACTCTGGCATTGCCACCCCACGAGAGCACCCAGGGCCGGATCTCAGCCAGATGATTGAGTCGCAGCTGCAATTCCACCCCTCCATCGGGCAGGTCTCTCAATGTTTGTGAGGGATGCCACCGACGCTCACAGATGAGGTGAGAGACTTCCTTCGCAAAGCGAATGCAAATGGTTTGTGTGGTCTTGCCTGCCACCACGCCAAACGCCCCCGCGAGATGCGTGTCCACCGAGAATCCAGGCTGTCGCGTGAAGGTATGGCCGGTTTCGCGAAGGGATTGAATCCGTCCCGGAACAAAGGTGCGCATCTCCTTTCGTAGATGGTCAAAGGCGAAGAGATACCACTGGCCGTTGACGTTGGCGACATGGTGGGGATCCACCTGCCGCGCCTTGGGAGCGTCCGCGCCGGGGGTGCGATAGGTGATCTCCAGCCTGCGCCGCTGCGCTGCCGCGCGGCAGAGTTTGTCAATTTTCTCACCCCCCCGTTGCGCCATGCTGGTCTGCTGGAAGGAGACGGCCTGATCCCAGTCATCCAGCCGCACCGACACCGTGTCGGGCAGCGCCGCCTCGAGCTTGCGAAATGCCGCCGCAAGAGGTTCCTCAAACGCGGCCCCGCGGTACTGTTTCAAAACCTTCGCGGCGATCAGCAGGGCGAAGAGATCGCCCTCGCGCACCTCCAGCATGGGGAAAGACTCGACCGGCGAGGTGTAAAAATAGCCGTTGCGCGCGGCGCAGAATTCGATGGGCAGCTCCATGCGGTCGCGCATGAATCCGATGTCGCGCTGGATGGTTTTTGCGCAGGTTTCCAAGTCGCGCGCCAGAGTGCTGGCGTTGGGATGCGCCCCGTGTTGGAGCGCCGCGTGGATCCGCATCATCCGCTCCAGTGGCGGACGCGTTTGCGGCTGTGAGGGCGATTTCCCCCGCTTCATGCGAAAGCGGGGGCCTTCAGGTCTTGAGCTTGGAAAGCAGCTCGGCGTTGGTCTTGTGCTTGCGCAGCGCGCCAATCAGCGTCTCCATCGCATCCACCGGACTCAAGTCGACCATGGTGCGGCGCAGCTTGCGAATGGCATCCAGATGCTCGGCGGGGAAAAGTTTCTCCTCCTTCCGTGTACCACTCTTGGGGATGTCGATGGCGGGGAAGAGCCGACGTTCCGCCAGCTTGCGGTCCAGAATCAGCTCCATGTTGCCCGTACCTTTGAATTCCTGGAAGATCAGCTCATCCATTCGGCTCCCCGTGTCCACCAGCGCCGTGGCGAGAATGGTCAACGACCCGCCATTCTCGATCTTGCGAGCGGCGGCAAACATGCGCCGTGGAATTTCCAAGGCGCGGGCGTCCACGCCGCCGGACATAGTGCGGCCGCTGCCGCCATGCGCGTTGTTATAGGCGCGCGCGACGCGGGTGAGCGAGTCGAGCAACAGAAACACGTCGTCCCCACACTCCACCATCCGGCGGCAACGCTCGATGGTGAAGCGAGAGAGGCGCACGTGCGTGTCCAAATCCATGTCGTTGGAGGAGGCAATGACCTCCGCCTTCACCGATCGCTCAAAGTCGGTGACCTCCTCAGGCCGTTCGTCGATGAGCAGCACCACGGCCTTGACGGCCGGATGGTTGGTGGTCACGGCATTGCAAATCTGCTTCAAGATGGTGGTCTTGCCCGTGCGCGGCGGCGCGACAATCAGCCCGCGGGTGCCCCTGCCAAGTGGAGTCACCAGGTCAATGATGCGCGTCTCCAAAAGATCCGGCGCGGTTTCCAGTTGAAACTTCTCGATGGGGTCGATGGTGGTGAGATTCTCGAACCGTGTTTTCTGGACGTACTCGTTGTGCACCATGCCGTTGACGGCATCGATGAACTTGAGTTGCGGACTGTGGCCGCGATGCGGGGGCTGGAGTTTGCCGGCAATGTGACAGCCTTCGCGCAGGAAATTGCGCTTGATCATGTCCGGCGTGACAAAAATGTCCGACGGCTTGGATTGAAACCGGTTGCCAGGCGATCGAAGAAAGCCAAAGCCCTTTTCTGAAATCTCCAAATATCCGTCTCCCACTTCAGGAAACGCCGTCGTAGGCCTGTTCATGTTTGAAACTGGTTCTGCCATGGGAATCCCCTAGCCCACCCGAACTAATTGAACACTTTCGTTCAGAACTCGGAATACTGTTGAAGCAGACGCTTCTTGGGCCGGACTTCTACGCACTCTGGATGTCGCTTGCAACAATAAAATGCTACGCCCCCGCGGGCGCCTCGGCCTTCAAGTCAGCCACGATGGCGCGCGCCTCCTCTGCCAGTGCCGTGCTGAGATAACGCTCACCCGTGGAGGGCGCCACGGTGACGATGCAAAGGCCCCGGCTTTCTGGACGACGGGCTACCTCGATGGCCGCATGCACGTTTGCGCCTGTGGAAATTCCCGCGAGAATGCCCTCTTCCTTGGCGAGCCGCCGCGCCATCGCAAAGGCTGCGTCGTTGCTCACCTTGATGCACTCGGTAATCTGGTCATGGCCCGCTGCGTTTTTGAGATGCAGGTTCTTCGGCACAAATCCAGCGCCCGTGCCCTGGATCTTGTGGGGTCCAGGCACGAGTTTCTCTCCCGAGAGGGTTTGCGAAATGACGGGTGAATCGGCGGGCTCGACCGCGATGGCGCGAAAGCTTGGACGGCGGGGATGGATGACCTCGTAGCAGCCGGTCAGCGTGCCGCCCGTCCCCACCCCAGCAATGACGATGTCCACACGCTTGTCGGTGTCATTCCAGATTTCCTCCGCGGTCGTCCGACGGTGGATGTCGGGGTTCGCGGGGTTGTCAAACTGCTGGGGAATCCAAGCGCGAGGGGTGCGTTTGGCAATCTCCTCTGCCTTGGCAATGGCGCCCTTCATGCCCATTGAACCGGGCGTGAGCACCAATTCTGCGCCAAAAAGCGCCAAGAGCGTGCGTCGCTCCAGCGACATGGTTTCAGGCATGGTCAGGATGAGCCGGTAACCGCGAGCTGCGGCAACGAAGGCAAGGGCGATTCCAGTATTACCGCTAGTGGGCTCTACGATGACGGTGCCGGGTGTGAGGCGCCCGTCCCGTTCGGCAGCCTCAATCATGGACATGCCGATTCGATCCTTTACGCTTCCTGCTGGGTTGAAGAACTCGCACTTGAGGAGCACCGTGGCATCCAATCCCTTGGTAACTTTGTTCAGCCTTACCAAGGGCGTCCGCCCAACGGTTTCCACGATGTCCTTGTAGATTTTGCCCATGGTTTAGGAGTGATTGACGGCGGAAAGCTGCCAGCCACATGAGGCTCGCGCAAGGCGAAAGCAAGCGCCCCTGCGGGGTGCAATGAAAACAAGAACCCCCGCCCGACCTTTCGGTCGAACGGGGGCTAATGGGGGGTGGGAGTTCGCCATGCTCTCTTTCCCAGCACCGTCATTAGGCACCTGCATGCAGGTTGACGGCTTCCCGACGCTACTCTCCGTGACATACGGAGTTTCCGGCCTCATAGCGGGGCCCTCCAGAGCCTTCCGGCCACTGAACTATTGAGTGAGGCTTATTCGCCCGCTTCGGCTCGAGATTGCGGCCCCAAGCCTGCGGACCAGGTAAAGAGACACATACAAGTTATTCGCCTCTTTACCACTCGGCACAGGACAGCCTCCGCTTTTGGCGGCACTTACCCCGCGCGACGGGTCTCGCCTCTTAACTCTCAGGTTGCATTCCGCTTGCATGACAGCGATGTGTGTTGTCGCATCGCCGCCGTGGTGGAAAGTTTTCACGACTCTTGCCTGGAGTGCGTGGCTTTCCCGACGCAAGCCCCGACCTTGTCCCGCCTTTCGAGCGGATTTCGTTCGGCTGGCCATTCCTGACCAATTTATGACTCGCGCCGCGCTAGTAGCGCAGTAGCAACCGCTACCTTCTAGGTAACTGCGATCAGGCCAACGCCCGGCACAAGCGCCAACCATCATTCCGCACCACAACCCGCTAAGGCTGCAGCACCCGGATGTTAACCCACCCGAACTCAGGGCAGTGCCTAATTGCCCCTCACGGCCAAGCCCACAGAGCCATCCAACCCCACCAACCCCTGACTGACGCCAGAAACCAGCAAGACCAGCACCCCAAAGACCCGGTGAATCCTGCCTCCGAATTCCCAGCCGCACCACCCGCCGAAACGAGGGCACCGCCGGCTCGAAGGGGGCCAACCAACCAACCTAGCTGACCCTTTCTCCCGGTCGCCCGGGATTATCCAAGGAACATCCAATTGACCGAAGTCAACCTTCCTTCCCAGTTCTTTCAATGAACCCGTTCCTCTTTCGAAGAACGAGATGAATTTAGCATGAACACGGGTTCCGGCGATTGAATCTTATGGACTACTTATTTACCACCACAGCCCAAAGCTGGGTGTTAAACACTGCGAGAATCCATCGGCCCACAAAGGATAATTCTGACTTTGTGAAGCAAATCACAAGCCCGCGCCGACGGCGTGTTTGGTTTGTTAATAACCAAACCCATTCTGTGGATCCCGATGCCCCCCCAAAGGGGGCTATTCACAGTCAGCCAGGGGATGGGGAACAGGGGCACCCCAAAGAGGATGGGAGGGCTAGGCCTTTTTGGCCTTCTTTGACTTCTTTGCCTTGGCGGCAACGGCCATTCGCTTGAGGCGACTCACACGGCGCTTCCGCTTCTGCACCTTATTGTATTGTTGGCTCATAAGTTGCGCTTTACTTGATGGGGCACTTGGATTCTTGTCGCTTCAAGGGAGGGAATGTGAGGATGACTAATCTTTCCATCAAGCACTATTTCGCGATTTGCAGCGTCTTACTTGTTGCCTGCGCGGTCCCAAATCAGCCCGACGATCAGCAGAAGCCATCGCCACCGCAAAGGCAGGATTTTCCTGAATTGTCGCTAGCGGCACAAGACGCACATCTCATTTTCTTTGTCGAAACCCAGTCCCGTGATCCCCTCCAATCCATTCCCATCCCCTGGCGGCGAAGCCAGCCTCGAGAAGCATGGGTGGAACGGAACCCCGCATTTGACCCCATGCCGCACCTGGACCGCGTCGAAGTGGTCACGGAGGCCGATGGAAATTGTCGGGTCGTTCTCCAGCTTAACGAACGCGGCGCCCACCTTCTGGATATCAGCACTGGCGATCACAAGGGTCACCGGCTTTTCCTGATGGCGTTTTTTCGCAGCAAGGAGGGCAAGGCGTTCGATCAGAAACGCTGCGTCGGCATCTACTCCGTCAGGCAGAACAATCCGACAGGACTGGTGGCCTTCACTCCAGACTCAACGCGGGATGAAGCACTGAGCTTGGTTGCCGGCCTAAACAAGACGCGCAAGTCGTTTCGTTGATCCGTGCATTCACGCAGTGTCCTGTTGAGTTGGGGTTGCCTGACGGCTTGCTGCCTTGCATTGGGCTGTGACAAGCCGGCCCCGGTACCCGCGCCGCAAACAGCACAGTCCAAACCAGCGCCTCCTGCGCCAGTTCGCATCGAACTTCCCACAGACAATCGTGCGCTCTATGAATCCGGGGGTGAGCCGCGCTTCTTCACGCCGACCGGCCCGGACTTCCCCTGGACCAGTGGCGCGTTTGGCTGCGTGCGCAATTCGGGGACGCGCTTTCACGAGGGAGTCGACATCCGTTGCCTCGTGCGGGACAGGCAAGGCGAGCCCGTGGATGCGGTGCGCGCTGCTGCGCCGGGCCGCATTGCATTCATCAATCGTTCCGCCAGTGCATCCGACTACGGACAGTACCTTGTGCTTCTCCACGAGGTCGATGGGTTGACGGTCTACACCCTCTACGCGCACTTGAGGGAGATTGCCAGCGAACTGCGGCCCGACGCGCCGGTGCAAGCCGGGCAGACTCTGGGGACGCTCGGGCGCACCGCAAAGTCGCCCATCCCTGCGGAACGTGCGCATCTTCATTTCGAAGTGGGCCTCCTGGGCAGCCCGCACTTCGATTTGCTCCTGCACCGCTGGTATCAGGATCCTGGCCCAAACCCGTTTGGGAATTGGAATGGCCAAAACCTGCTGGGCTTCGACCCCGCCGCCCTGCTCATCGCACAGCAACAGGCGGGGCCCGCCTTTAATATGCGCGCCTATCTCGCGCAGCAACCTAGCTTGTGCACGGTGCGCATCCACAAAAGCTCGCTCCCTGTGGTGACGCGCTATCCCGCCATGGTTCAAGGTGCGCCGGGCACGAGCGCATTCGAGGTGGACCTTAATCCGCAGGGTGTGCCCCTTCGCATTCGCGCCCTCCCCTCTTCGTCCGGACAGTTTAAGCGGGGCGCCTATGAACTGGTGACCGTGGATGAGGCACTCGAAGCGCGACACCGCTGCAACAAACTGGTGTTTAAGAAGGGCCGTCAATGGGTGCTCACCGAGCGCGGCCAGCGGGCCGTGGACCTGCTGGCTTTCGCGCCCGGCTCCTAGAAAACGATTGCCCGCGGCGAAGTCCACGATAATCATCCCCGGCTTTGATATGAACTATCGGATTTCGAATCGGGCAGCAGCCCTGTCGCCTTCGCTCACTCTGGCCATTGATTCCAAGGCCAAGGCCATGAAGGCTGCGGGCGAGGACGTTGTGGGCTTTGGCGCTGGCGAGCCGGATTTTGACACGCCCGCGCATATCAAAGATGCCGCGGTGCAGGCGCTCCACTCAGGCTTTACCAAGTACACTCCCTCCAGCGGAATTACCGAGTTGCGCCAGGCCGTGGCTGACAAATTTCAGCGCGAGAACGGCCTCACTTACAAGCCCAACCAGATCATCATCTCCAGCGGCGGCAAGCACTCTTGTTACAACGCCATTCTCGCCACCTGCCAAGAAGGCGACGAGGTCATCATTCCCGCACCGTACTGGCTCTCCTATCCTGAGATGGTCAAGCTGGCCGGTGCCGTCGCTGTAGTGCTGCCGACGACCGACCAGACCGAATTCAAGGTGACGCCTGCGCAACTGCGAGCTGCCCTCACGCCCCGCACGCGTCTCTTCATCCTCAATTCCCCCAGCAACCCCACCGGCAGCGTCTACACGCCCGAGGAAATCAAGGCGCTGGGAGACATCTGCGTGGACGCCGGCGTGCTCATCATGAGTGATGAGATTTACGAGCATCTCCTTTATGACGGCGCCACACACCTTTCCGTGGCCAGTGTTTCGCCTGCGCATTATCAGCACACCATCGTCGTGCATGGGCTTGCCAAGGCATGGAGCATGACCGGCTGGCGGCTGGGTTTTCTTGCTGCGCCCGAACCCATCGCGAAGGCAATTGACGCCATCCAGTCGCACAGCACAAGTAACCCGACCAGCTTTGCTCAGAAGGGTGGCGTCGCCGCGCTGACCGGATCGCAGGACCATCTGCCCAAGTGGCTCGCCGAATATTCCCGGCGTCGCAATTTCGCGTGGCAGCGGCTCAATTCCATTCCCGGCCTTAGTTGCGTGAACAGCAAAGGGGCTTTCTATCTGTTCCCGAACATCTCCAAACTCGGCCTCAAGAGCGCCGACTTTTGCGCGCGTCTGCTGGAACAAGAGAAGGTTGCCGCGGTGCCCGGCGTTGCCTTTGGCGCCGATGACTATCTGCGCATCAGCTACGCCACCAGCTTGGCCAACATTGAGAAGGGTCTGGACCGCCTGGAGCGCTTCTGCAAGGGGCTGTCGGGCTAAATCAAGAGGCCAGCTCCTGCAGCGGCCAGCGCGGGCGCGATTCTGCCGGCAGCGCCAAAGGCGCCGCACCCTGTCGGATTTTCCAGTCGGCCAGCATTCCGATCATCGCCGCGTTGTCGGTGCAATACTCCGGCGCAGCCAAACGCAGGGTCATGCCTTGCGAAGTGCAAGCGTCTTGCAAGGCGCCGCGCAAAGCCCGGTTGCAGCTCACACCGCCTGACGCAGTGATGGCCGACACCTTGAGCCGACACGCCGCACGCACGGCCTTGGCGACCAGGACATCCACCACGGCCGCCTGCGCGCTGGCGCAGAGATCGGGCAGGCGCTCGTCGCGTTCCTGCGGATGTTGAGCCAGAAAATAGCGGACGGAAGTTTTAAGCCCGCTGAAGCTGAAATCATCGCTGGCTCGGTCGAGCAGCGGCCGGGGAAAGTTGAACGCGGCCCGATCCCCTCCGGCCGCCAGCCGGTCAATCTCTGGCCCGCCCGGATAGCCCAACCCCATCAACTTGGCCATCTTGTCAAAACATTCGCCCGCGGCATCATCAAGAGTGCTGCCCAGCACCTGATGCCGGCCCGCCCCGCTCACGTGGACCAGAAGCGTATGGCCGCCGCTGGCGATAAGCGCGAGGTTGGGGATAAACGCGTTCCAATCCATCTCCCGCCGTTGCGGGCAGATCCAGGGCGAATAGAGATGCGCCTCGATGTGGTGAATGCCATAGAGCGGGCATCCGGCGGCCATCGCGACGCCGCGCGCGCTGGCCAGCCCCACCATCAGCGCCGGCGGCAGTCCCGGCCCCTGCGTCACCGCAACGGCTCTCAATTCTGTGGCAAGAACGCCCGCCTGCTTGAGCGCCCTTTGCACAAGAAGAGGGAGATTGCGCAGGTGCTCGCGCGTGGCGAGCTCAGGCACGACGCCGCCGTGGGGCGCGTGAAGCGCCGTTTGAGAGGCGACGAGGGTTGAGAGAATGCGCCCATCGCGCAGGACGGCCACGCTGGTTTCGTCGCAGGAGCTTTCGATGGCGAGGAGCAGCATCGCCCTTTTGCAGCCTGCCCTGCTACGGGGTAGCGGTCTTTGCCGGCGGGACCAGCTTGGCGCGGAGCACCTCAAGCGCCTTGTCCAACTGCGTGTCCTTGACGGCGGACACGCGCTTGCGCTCCGCCTCCGGGAGCGATTCCAGCGCGCCCGGCGAACGTTTGAGCATAAGATCGCGCATCTGGTCGGCCGACATTTCGACGATATGGTCGGGCAGGATTCCCGCCTCGTGAATGACGCGGTGGCTGGGAGTGTAGTACTTGGCGGTGGTCAGGCGCAGCGCGGCACCGTTTTGTAGCGGCAGAATGCTCTGCACCGAACCCTTTCCAAAAGTCTTCTGGCCAACCAACTGCGCACGCTTCAAATCCTGCAGACATCCCGCGACAATCTCCGATGCGCTGGCGCTGCCGGAGTTGACCAGCACCACGACGGGATAGTCGCGGCTCTTCACCTTGCCATCGGCCAGGTGCTTTTCAATATCGCCCGGAAACCGGCCCTCGGTGGAAACCACGAGCTGCCCCTTGGGAAGGAATCGCTCGGCGACGAGCACGGACTGGTCGAGCAACCCGCCGGGATTGTCGCGCAAGTCGAGCACGAGGGCCTTGGCGCCGAGTTGGTCCAGCCGGGCAAGGGCGGTGTCAAAATCAGCACTCGTCTGGTCGCCAAAGGACGCCATCCTCACGTAGCCGATCTTGTCGGGCAGCAGCGAGTACTTGGCGCCGCCATCCAGATCGCGGACGGTCTGCACCTTGATCACGGCGCGCAACACCGAGACTTCGCGCACCTCGTCGGTGGAAGGCCGGCGGACGGAGAAGGTCACCTTGGTGCCGGGCCTGCCACGAAGCTGCTCGACCACTTCTTCCAGCGACATGCGCTCGGTGGCTTTGCCTTCCACTTTTAGAATCTGATCGCCGGCCACGAGTCCGGCGCGCGCGCCAGGCGTGTCGTCCATCGCCGCAACAATCGTCAGCAGATTGTTGCGGATGCTGACCACGACGCCCACCCCTCCAAACTCGCCGCGCGTGTCGCTCTGCATCGCCTGAAAGCGCTTGCCGTCCATGTACTCGCTATGAGGATCCAGCCGGCCGAGCATACCCTTAAGCGCGCTGTCGATGAGCTCGTCGTAGTTGATCTTGCTCTCATCCACATAATTGCGCCGGACGATTTCCAGCACCCGCGTGAAGGTCTCCATGTTGCGGTAGACGTCCTCGCGGCTGTCGGCCTCGGCGCTGTGCAGGTAAAGTTGCGCGCCCAGATAGAGGTTGACCACCAGCACGCCGCCCAGCACCGCGTACATGAGTCGCTTGTTTGTCTTCATGAATTGATCCTGAGGGCGACCATAGAATTGGCGTTGGGGCTTGGCAAGGCTTACCCACCCCGGTTCGCATCCCCCCGCAGCAGCGACTCCACCAGTGGCAAATCGGCGGCGGTGGTAACCTTGGGGTTGGGCGCGTCGCTCTCCACCAATTCCACCGCCTGACCAATCAGTTCGCAGGCAGCCGTGTCATCGGTGAGGTGCATTCCCCTGCGACGGACTTCCTCCAACGCGCGCCGCAGAATGTCGGTGCTAAACACCTGTGGCGTCTGCACCGACCAGAGCTGTGTGCGGTCCACTGTGCGCAGAATGTAGCCAGAAGCATCCGCCATCTTGAGGGTGTCCACCACGCGCTGTGCCGCGACCGCAGCTCCAGTGCGTCGGGCGGCCTCCAAAGTCTTCTCAATGGTGACGGCCGAAACGCAGGGCCGCGCGGCGTCATGGATGGCCACCCACGGGGTTTGAACCGCCTGCAATCCGTTCCAGACTGAGTCCTGACGCTCCGGGCCGCCATCCACAAGACGCCAAGGTTTGGAGAGCGAGAGTGTGCCCGCAAGCCACTCAAACTCCTCGCGACGCGCGGGCTGTGTGACGAGGAGAATTTGGGAAATGCCCGGAGCCTCATCAAACCGCCTCCACGCGTGGCCGGCCACGGCAATACCAGCGATGAGCTTCAGGAGCTTGTCGCCGCCCATGCGCGTGCTGCTTCCTGCTGCAACGAGGATTGCCGTGACCATTTCTTTGAAAAACTATTCGCCGCCAGCTCGACGCCAGTCGAGCACCTTCAGTTGCACGCTGCGCCGGCCGTGGTACTCGTTAATCTGCGGAGCCGCCGCTAAATCAAACTCATCATGCGGAAGGTCGGCGTCGGCAACCTGCCACATGATGGCCTCCGCTGTGCAGACACCGTCAGTCACCACGAGCTTGGCGTGTTGCCCCTCACGACCCATCCTCTGGATGGCGCGGTGCAGACGCAGGCCGGGGAAAAGCAGCTGCACGGGAGGATTGCCCTGGCCGATGGGCTGCAGGCGTTCCAAGTCTTCCATCTGGCGCAAGGTCATGTCGAAGAGGTTGCTGCTTGCATCAAGGCGCAGTGCCGGCGCCAGTGGCACACCAGGCAACGCTTCGCGGGCGCTCTCGTCGAGGCGTGAACGCAAGGCATCCAGATTCTCCGGAAGCAGGCTCACCCCCGCGGCCATCGCGTGTCCGCCGTGGCTGGAGAGCAAATCGGCGCACCCATGCAGGGTGGCCACGAGGTCAAATCCCTCAACGCTGCGCCCGGAACCACGAAGGGAGGCGCCATCGCCACCACAGATGATCGTGGGCCGGTTGAATTCACGCATGACACGCGCCGCGACGATGCCCACAACGCCGATGTGCCACGCTGGGTCGCCTTCGACAATCACGCGGTCCATGCGTTCGCTGCCTCGGGCCCGAATGCGCTGGAACACCTGAGCGGCGATTTCACGTTCCATCTCCTGCCTGCTGCGATTGCTCCCCTCCAGTTGCTCCACCAACGCACTCGCCTCCAAAGCCGTCTCACACATGAGCATCTCAAGCGACGCCGAAGCACTCTCCAGCCGCCCGGCGGCATTGAGCCTTGGAGCCAGAAGGAAGCTCACGTCCTGCGCCTTGACGATCGGCCCCACCCTCGCCTTCTGTTTCAGGGCGACCAAGCCGGCGCGTTCCGACCGGCTCAGGCACTCCAGCCCCGCTGCCGCCAGAATTCGGTTCTCGCCCGTCAGCGGCACCAGATCAGCGACGGTCCCCAATGCAACCAGATCCAAATAGGGGCGCACGTCGAAGGAGGCCATTTGGGGGCAACCGCGTTGGCGCCCCTCCTTGACAAGGGCATGAAGCAGTTTAAACGCCAGTCCCGCCGAGCAGAGCGCGCGCGAATCGGCCTCGCCATTTTGCGGGCCCGCCTGCGGATTTACCAAGGCCAGCGCCTGCGGCACAGGAGACCCAATCTGATGATGATCGAGCACGATGACATCAACGCCCTTTTCTGAAAGTTCGCCAACGACGGCGGCCGAGGTGGAGCCGCAGTCCACGGCAAGCACGAGGCGCGTGGGATGCTGGCGAAGGCAGTTCTCAATCGCATCGCGGCTGAGTCCATAGCCTTCGTCAATCCGATGCGGGATGTAGCAGTTGAGCTTCCAGCCAAGCTCGCGCATCGCCAGCGCCAGGAGCGCAACAGAACTAAGGCCATCGACGTCATAGTCACCAAACGCGGTCAGCGTCTCACCCTCGTCGCGTGCCCGAAACAGGCGCACGACGGCCTTCTGCATGTCGGGCAGCAGGAAGGGGTCAGATAAATCCGAAAGACGCGGCGAGAGAAAAGCGCGAGCGCGCGATGGAGAGTCAACGCCGCGATTCATCATGCAGTGTGCCAAGAGAGGCGAGACGCCCCACTCCTCGGCGCGCACCTTTGCGCTTGAGTCGCCCTCGGAACAGAGTTGCCAGCGATATTTCATGGGCTACATTAGTCTGGCCCACCAGCGGGCAACTGCGGCGGCAAGCGCCTTGGCGGCGGCCACCAGCACCTTGAAGAGAAATACGAAATAGGCGACGGCTCCAATCGCAGCAAGGTATCCTACCCAAATGACCCACCCGTCCTCCTCCATTTGCGCAAGCGCAATGAGCATGATGGCCAGACTGGGCAGTGAATTGACAAACAGGATGCCCGGGGGAGTCGGAATCGCCAACAGCAGGGCGAGGAGCGCGATGATAAGCGCGTTGGCAACACGGGCCAGGCGGCAAGAAAGCCATTGGGTTTTGCGCGGGCGGACGAACTTTTCAAGGAAGCGCAGCACCTTCACGCTGGTGTTGAGAATCCGCTCCCACTGCGCCGTGGAGAGTTTGCGGTCACCGATAAACCGAGGGAGCCGCGGCGCACCGCCCCGCACCACGCTGGCCGCCATGATCATCAGGACAAGCCCAATGAGATTGTTAATGACCGGCAGCGGAATGGGCGTCAACGCCGGCAGGCAGAGCAACACCATCACCAGATACAGCCCCCTCCCCTCGGTCTGGAGCATGAGCGAATTGAGGCTGGCCCCTTCCGGGGATTGCTGCTGGCGGAGGATTTGCTCCAACTCGCAGGAGAGCGTGCGGCGGTGCATTCGGGCGCAGCAGTCATAGCCGTTGCCTCGCCGGTTGGCAAACCTCCCGTGGGAAATCCCGAAATGTGGGGCGCCTAGGAGCGCGGCAGATTGCGCGCCTTGGCGACGGAAAACCCGACCGCCGTGAGGAGAATCGCCAGAACAATCCCCAGCGAAAGTTCGGTGCTCAGCTTGTACTGGTACCACTGCGCCGGATGGTCGTGTGGATCAACCAGCATCTTGACCCCCACAAATGCCAGCACGAGGGCCAGGCCGTATTTGAGGAAGTGGAAATAGCGGATGGCGCCGGCCAGCGCGAAATAGAGCGAGCGCAGGCCCAGGATTGCAAAGACGTTGGACGTAAAAACGATGAAGGGCTTCTGCGTGACGGCGAAGATGGCGGGCACGGAATCCACGGCGAAAAGGACGTCGCTGGTCTCCACCACCACGAGCACCAGCGCCAGAGGCGTGAGGGCGCGCACTCCGTCAATCGTGGTGAGGAACTGGCTACCCTCAAAGGCCGGGCTCACCGGAAAATACCTCCGGACCAGCCTGAGGAGCGGGTTCTTTTCCGGCTCCACTCCATCGCTGTCGGCGAAGAACATCTTGACGCCGGTGAAGATCAGAAACGCACCAAAAATGTACAGCACCCACATGTGCCGGCTTACCAGTGCGGCGCCACCGATGATCATCAAGCCGCGCATGACCAGCGCTCCCAAGATGCCCCAGAAGAGCACGCGGTGCTGGTACTCGGATGGGACGCGGAAATAGGCGAAAATGGCGGCGATGACAAACACGTTGTCCATCGAGAGCGAAAGCTCGATGACGTAGCCGGCGATGAACTCGCGCGAGTATTCCGCGCCCTGCCAGACGTGCAACTGATAGGCAAACACCATTGCCAGCGTCACCCAAAGCGCGGTCCACCCGGCCGCCTCCTTCACGGAGACGACATGATCCTTGCGGTGAAAAACGCCCAGATCAAGCGCCAGCGCGCCCACGACGAGAATCAGGAATCCGGCCCAATGCCCGTAGGTGAATTCCCCTGTGACGGCCAACTCAGGCATTCGAAGGAGCCGGCTCGCCGGAAAGGACGGGCATGGAGAGCTCAGGGCGCTTGCCCTTGTGCCACCAGAGCACGATGGCGCAGGCGATGTAGATGGAGGAGTAGGTGCCCGTCAGGATGCCCACGAGAAAGGTGAAGGCGAAATCATTCATCACCGCGCCGCCAAACAGGTACAAGGCCAGCGTGGACAGGAAGGTCGTGCCCGAAGTGATGATGGTGCGGGTGAGCGTCTGGTTGAGCGCCAGGTTCATCACATCCTTGAAGGAACCGCGGACGCCCAGCAGCAGGCTCTCGCGCACGCGGTCGAAGATCACGATGGTGTCGTTGATGGAGAATCCGATGATCGTGAGGATGGCCGCCAGAATGGGGGCGTTGAGCTCTCGCCCGGAGAGAAAGAAGATGCCCAGTGTGATGAGCACGTCATGCAGAATGGCCACGATGGCGCCCACCGAAAACGAGAACTCATAGCGGAACGCCACATAAAGCAGGATGCCCAGGAGCGAGAGCACCGTCGCCATCAGGGCGGACTTTTGAATTTCAGCACTCACCGAGGCGCCCACCTTTTCCGATGAGCCGCGCGCGACGAATCCCACTTTGTCGTTGAAAAGCCCGCGCAGCTGTTCCTCCACCGTTTCCTCTACCGCCTTCTTTGACACCCCTTCTGACACCTCCACATCGGGAAAGTCCACGCGCATGTATTCGTCGCCGCTCAGCGACGTTTGAAGGCCAATCTGAATCTGAGATTCCTTGCCCGCCAGCGCTTTGTCTTGCACGGCAACAGCCTTGGCCAGCTGGTCGCGCATGGCTCCGCTCTCCACGAGCGCCTTCACAGCGGCCTTGTTCTCCTTCTTGTATTGCATCACCAGCGACCGCCCGCCTGCGAAATCAATGCCCAGCACCTTGTCCGATCCCTTGATCATCGTATAGCCGGCGCTTGCGAGAATGATGGCCCACGAGGCGATGAACGCCGGCTTCGCGTATTTGAGAAAATCAAACTGGGTCTTCCCCAGAATGGAAAACATCCGCAGCGAGTTTTTGATCCAGCCGCGGTCAATCAGGAAATCAAACATGATCCGCGTCACGACGAGTGCGGTGAACATGCTCGCAGCGATGCCAATCGTAAGTGTGATCCCAAACCCCTTCACCGGCCCGTGTCCCAGCCAGTAGAGAATGGCCGAGGCAATCACGGTGGTCAGGTTGGAGTCGAAGATGGTGCCGAAGGCTTTGTCGTAGCCTGCTGAAATGGCGCCCTTGAGTGACTTGCCCGAAGCCAGTTCCTCTCGGATGCGCTCGTTGATGAGCACGTTGGCGTCCACCGCCATGCCGATGGTAAGCGCGATGCCCGCAATGCCCGGCAGCGTGAGGGTCGAATCAAAATAACAGAAGACCCCCATCAGGATGACGATGTTGAGGATCACGGCCAGATTGGCGATGAGCCCCGAGAGCAGGTAGTAGCCGCCCATGAAGATCACCACCATGATGACCCCGCCCAACGCCGCTCTAAATCCCTGGCGCACGGAGTCGGCACCGAGCGAGGGGTCGACATCGCGCTCCTCGACAATCCGCAGAGGGGTTCCCAGAGGGTTTTCAAGAATGTTCGCCAGCTCGCGCGCTTCGCCCATGTCACCCACGCCGGTGATCTCCCCGCTGCCCCCGATGCGGCTCAGGATGGTGGGCGCCGACACGATGCGCCATTCCTCCCGGGTGCCCTGCTCCGAATCCAGCAGATCCACCAGCACGATCGCCAGCCGTTCCCCAACGTGCTTGCCCGTGATCTCGTAAAAGCGCCGGCCGCCAACGTCGTCCAGCGAGAAGAGGATCTTGGGGACACCCGTGGTGGGATCGCGCGAAACACTCGCCTGGGTCATGTGATCGCCCGACAGCTCCACCTTGCTGCCGATGAGCACCTCGATCTGCCGCTCCGCGCCCGTGTCCTCGTCGCGAATCTTTTCCAGCACGTTCGTGTAGCCGGGGATGTCCAATCCGGCCAGCCGCTGGTTCTCTGGGTGCACCAGATGAAACTGCAGCGTGGCCACGCGCTTGATGTTCCGTTTGGCCTCCTCGCGCTTGGCCTGTGAGAGGCCGGGGATCTGGATGATGATGCGGTTCTCGCCAGACTTCTGGATGATGGGCTCGGCCACGCCAAAGCGGTCCACGCGCCGGCGCAGGATGTTGACGGCCTGGTCCAGCGCGCCGTCCTTGTCGATGATGCCGCCGGTCTGAACCTCCACGACAAACTGCGTGCCCCCCTTGAGGTCCAGCCCCAGCTGGATTTGCCCCGCAGCCTTGGTACGCTCCAGCCAGTTAAGAATGACGCGGTTGGTGTCGTCGCCGGGCTTGGGCCGGTGCTGCCGGGGAATGGTGTCTAGCGGGAAGTAGCGCGCCAGATTCACGCCGCGCAGCAGATTGGTCCACTGGTCGTAGGAGAGCGGTGCACCACCCTGCGCCGCCTTGCGCCGGGCGGCCTGATCCATCAGGTTCCTGAACGCCGGATCCACCTGGCTGGGTTTCGCGTACTCCTTGAGCACCCCCACCAGATCCCGGTCTCGCGCCGGATAAAGCTCGGACGCCGCCCAGCCCACCACCACCGCGATGATCACCGCCCGCCAGAGCTTGCTCATCAGCCTTTTCTCCCCGTCTCGCCCTCGTTGGACAATACTTCGCTGACGGCGTGCTTCATCACTTCAATCTTTGACTCACCGCTGCGCAGCGACACGGTGTTGTCTTTCACCGTCAGCACGGTGCCCAACAGCCCGTTGGCCACCACGCGGTCGCCACTCTTGAGTTGCCCAAGCAGCCGCTCGTGTTCCTTCTGTTTCTTCTGCTGGGGACGGATCATCACGACCCACATGATGACGAAAAAGAACACCATGAAGCCAACCATCTTGACGAGCTCCGCCGTTTGGTTGACCGGGGGACCGCCGGGCGTCCCACCGCCGGGCGGCGGAAAACAACCCATGGTCAACAAGGCCGGGAGCAATGCGAGGCCAGTAATCGCGGCAATTCGGTGCATTATGAGAGCAAACAGACGCGCGACTCTAGAGAGCCGGCCCGTTTTGGCAAGCATAACCTCCCTTGGCAAATCCCTCGCGCCACGCGGCAAAGCGTCCTTCACTCAAGGCCGCGCGCATCTGCTTCATCAACTCCAGATAATAGTGCAGGTTATGCACCGTGAGCATGCGCATCCCGAGGATTTCATTGGCCTTGAGCAAATGCCGCAGATAGGCCCGCGTGAAATGCTGGCACGCGAAACAGGCGCACCCCTCGGAAATGGGCCGGAAGTCGTCGCGGCAGGCGCTGGCCTTGAGGCAGAGGGCGCCCATCGCCGTGTAGGCTGTGCCATGACGCGCCATGCGCGTGGGAAGCACACAGTCAAACAGGTCCACCCCCAGCGCCACAAGTTCCACCAGCTGCAAAGGTGTCCCCACCCCCATCGCATAGCGGGGCTTGTCGGTGGGCAGCACGGCAGTGGAAAGCGCCACGGCGCGCATGAGATCGGCCTCGGGCTCGCCCACGCTCACACCGCCGATGGCGTAGCCGTCGAAGTCCAAGGGCAGAAGCTCGCGCCAGCACTCCTCGCGTTGAGAGTCATAGACACCACCCTGGCCAATCGCAAACACGAGCTGGCCGGTTGCGCGGGGCTGCTCCCGGCACACTCGGGCCCATCGCACCGTGCGAGCCACTGCATCGGCCACGCGATCGGTGGATGCCGGATAGGGCGGGCAATCGTCAAACACCATTGCGATGTCCGATCCCAAGTCCCGCTGGATGGCCATCGCCTCGCAGGGGCCCAAAAAGAGCGGCGCCCCATCGATGTGGGACTGGAAGGCCACGCCCTCGTCCTGCAGCCGGGCCAGTTTTGCCAGACTGAAAACCTGGTAGCCGCCGCTGTCGGTGAGGATGGGCGCGGGCCACGCCATGAAGGAATGCAGCCCTCCCGCGGCGCGGATGACATCCATCCCCGGCCGCAGGTTGAGGTGATAGGTGTTGCCCAGAATGATCTGGGCACCGACCTCGCGCAGCTCGCGTGGGTCCATGGCTTTCACCGTGCCCTGCGTGCCCACCGGCATGAACATGGGCGTTGGCACCGTGCCATGCGCCGTCTTGAGCTGGCCCAGCCGCGCTCGGCTGGCGGGGTCGGTCTTGAGAAGCTGAAACATCGCCCCCTTTCAGGCGCGAAGAAATTCCAGCGTGCGCCCTATGATGGCATCCACGGGCACAAGCTCCTTCGTGCCGCCGCGGGGGCAGAACTCCACCATGCCCTGATTGAGCGACTTCTCTCCCACCGCAATCCTCAGGGGAAATCCCACCAGTTCGCTGTCTTTAAATTTCACTCCCGGCCGCTCGTCGCGGTCGTCCATGATCACCTCAACGCCTGCGGCACCCAGTTGCGCATACAGTCGCTCGCTCACCTGCATCACCTCGCTCTCTGCCGACGCGGAAAGTGGCGTGAGACACACCGCGTAGGGGGCGACCGCGATGGGCCAGATGATGCCGTTCTGGTCGTGGCTCGATTCAATAATCGCCTGAAGGGTGCGCGTGATGCCCATGCCGTAGCACCCCATCACGAGGGGGCGCCGTTGCGCGTCCACTCCAAGAAAGGTCGCAGACATCGCCTCGCTGTACTTGGTGCCCAGCTTGAACACATGGCCCACCTCGATGGCGCGGCGGATTTTAAGCGGCGGCCCGTGGAGACTTTCTTCGCCTTCGCGCACGGTGCGCAGGTCCTTCCAAACGGCCGCCGGGATGTCGCGGCTTACGCAGACATGACGAAAGTGAAAGCCATCCACGTTGGCGCCCGTGGTCATGCCCGAGGCGCCGCGCAACTGCTCGTCGGCCAGCACTCGCGCCTTGTCAAAGCCCACCGCGCCAAGGCTGCCCGGATGGGCACCCATGAGCGACGCGATCTCCTCTGCAGTGGCAGGACGGAAGACTCCCGTGCCCAAGGCAGCAGCGGCCTTGGCCTCGTTGAGAGAGTCATCGCCACGCAAGAGCAGCAGCACCGGTTTTCCCTCCGCCAAATACACGAGGGTCTTGATTTGAAGATGGCCCGGCGTGTGATAGGGCGCGGCCGCCAGATCCTCAATGGTGCGCACGCCCGGCGTGGGGAATTGTTCCAGGGGCTGCTCGGCCAATGCAGGCGCCGGCGTCAAGGGTCCGCGGCTGGCGGCCTTTTCCAGATTCGCCGCATACTGGCCATCCTCTGTATAGGCCACTTCGCACTCGCCCGTCTGCGCGGGCACCATGAACTCGTGCGAGAACTTGCCGCCCATCACCCCGGTGTCGGCCTCGACAGGAAATGCCTTCAGGCCACAACGGCCAAAAATCCGCACGTAGGCGTCATACATCTTCTGATAACTGGCCTGCGCGGCCTCGTCGCTGATGTCAAAGCTGTAGGCGTCCTTCATGAGAAACTCGCGCGCGCGCATCAGGCCGAAACGCGGGCGGATCTCGTCACGGAACTTTGTCTGGATCTGGTAAAACGTGACCGGCATCTGCCGATAGGAATTGATCTCCGAGGCCGCAAGCGAGGTGATGACCTCCTCGTGCGTGGGGCCCAGCAACCACTCACGCTGACTGCTGTCACGCACCTTGAAGAGCACCTGCGCCGCCTGTTCGTAGCGCCCGCTCTGACGCCAGATTTCCGGCGGCTGCAATGCCGGCATCAACACTTCGCAGGCACCGGCGCCATCCATCTCCTGGCGCACGATGGCTTCAATTTTGCGCAGCACGCGCAGGCCCATGGGCAGAAACGTGTAGAGGCCGCCGGCCAGCTTGCGCACCAAGCCCGCGCGCAGCAGGAGCTGGTGCGAAATGATTTCTGCTTCTGCAGGGGCTTCCTTGAGGGTGGGAATGAGCGTTTTGGTCCAGCGCATGAGAGGCCAAGTATGCCGGGCGGGCGCCCGGCGGGAAAGCGGGTTCGCTTGGAGGTTATTTCACTGAGTTGCACAGCGGCGCCATGTCGCCAATGCGCACTTCAAGCTTGTCGCCCGATTCGATGGGGCCCACGCCGCCGGGCGTGCCGGTCAGAATCACGTCGCCAGGCAGCAGGGTGATGTTGGTGGAAATGATGCTCACCAGCTTGAAGCAGTTGAACAGGAGCTGGCTCGTGGAGGAATTCTGACGCAACTGCCCGTTCTGGTAGAGCTGAATGGTCAGATTGTGCGGGTCAATCTTGGTCTCGATGTAGGGCCCCAGCGGCGTGAAAGTGTCAAACGACTTGGCCCGCGCCCACTGGCTCTCGCTTTGTTGGATGGTGCGGTCGCTGATGTCCTGCGCGCTCGTGTAGCCCAGGATGTACCGCGCGGCCGCGGCTTCCGTCACGTTGCGAATGCGCCGGCCGATGATGATGGCCAGCTCCGCCTCGTAGTCATTGCGATGGCTGGGAAAGGCGAGCTCGATCTTGCCGCCATCGGGCAGCAGCGACGTGGGGGCCTTGAGCCAGAAGAGCGGCTGGTGAGGGCGTGGCAGGTTCGATTCGCGCGCGTGGTCGGCGTAATTCAAGCCCACGGCGATGACCTTGCTGGGCGTCACCGGCGTCAGCGTCTTGAGCCCCCGCAGGGGCATGGCCTTCTTGGCAAAGGACGGCGAACCAAAAACATCGCCGTTCATTCGGAACAGCTCTCCGTCCAAAACCTTCGCGTAAAAAATGTCGTCGCCCTTCTGGAATCTTCCGATTGCTGCCATGGAGGGGGGTTATTAACAACTTTTTCACCGCAATCGCAAGCACTAATTCGCTTCTTCTCCATGCGGCTGGCCGGCGAATTATCATGGCAAAATCACTTGCGTGTGTGGATACTCAAAACCATGAGACGAAGTTTGTGGGCGGGATTTCTGGCTGGCGTGCTCGCAGTGCAGGCCGCGCCCGCCCCTGTCCCCGCAGCCCTTCTCATCCGGAAACCGGGCACCCAGCGCTTCGAGGCCAAGCTTGAAAATGTGCCAGTTCTTGAGGTGCTCAGGCTTCTGCACCAACAGACGGGCTGGGAAATCTTTCTGGATCCGCAATTTGACCGCCAGGTCAGTGCCCAGTTTAGGGATCGATCTTCCGGAGAGGCGCTGGACCTGCTTCTGGGCAGTGCCAGCTACGCGCTGGTTCCCGACAAGAGCGATTCGGCCAAGCTCTTCATCTACCGGAACAATCGCGATCAGGCCACGCGCAAGGTTCAGGCATTGCCCGCCAAGGCCCGCACCATTCCAAACGAGCTGGTGGTGGTGCTCAAGCCCGACAAGGAGGCGCGCGCGCTTGCCAGCCAGTTCAACGCCAAGATCGCCGGCGAGATCGCAAAGATCAATGCCGTGCGCCTGCGCTTTGAAGATGAAGAGGCCGCCACGCGAGCCCGCCAGCTCATCGAGGCCAACGGCAACTGGGGCGATGTGGATGCCGTGTACATTGTGGAACGCCCTGCTGGCCCGGAGCAAGTCAGCGCGGCCCCCCTGCCCGGCCTTGCGCTCGAACAGGGCAAAGCCGCCGATGGTCGCTCGATTATTATCGGGCTTGTCGATTCGGCTGTGCAGGCCAACGGCATGGCGCGCACCGATTTTCTGATGCCGCAAGTCAACCTGTATGAGGGGGAACGCGCCGCCGCCACGACGCCCGGCCACGGCACCTCGATGGCCGACGCCATCATGCGCGGATTGTCCGATATGAAACTTGCCGGCTCCGATTTGCCCGTGCGCATTCTCCCCGTGGACATCTACGGCGACCGCGCCACCACCACCTCGTTTGATGTGGCCAGGGGCATTGCCGAGGCCATCAACGGGGGCGCCTCCATCGTCAACTTGAGTCTGGGCAGCCCCGGCGAAAGCCGCGTGGTGCATTCCATCATCCAGCAGGGACACGAACGCGGCGTGCTTTTTCTCGGCGCAGCCGGCAACTCTCCGGTGATCACCCCCAATTATCCAGCCGCCTACAATGAAGTGCTGGCCGTCACGGCCACCGACTACGCCGGCAACCCAGCCAGCTACGCCAACCGTGGCGATTTCGTGGACATCGGCGGGCCGGGCACGGCGCGGGTGCAGTTTAACAACCGCACCTACCTCATCACCGGCACGTCGGCCGCCACGGCCTACAACTCGGGCGTTGCCGCGGCGCTCGTGGCCAAGCAGGCTTACACGGCGCAACAGGCCGGGGCGCGGATGCGCACCGTGCTGGGCGTCAAACTGCCTCAGCCCTAGCCGGTGTATTCCACGCGCACGGACACGTGCCGCGTCTGCGGAAGGACAAATTTTTTAATTTCCAAGGACGCGCGCAGAGGCCGGTGCGCCGACACGACGCGGGCCACGATGTCTGCCGCCAGTTTCTCAAGAAGGCGCCATTCGCCCGCGGCGCAGTAAACCCGCAGATCCTTCGCCAGAGCGTCGTAGTCCACAGTGTGCGCGATGTCGTCGGTGGTCGCAGCGCGACTCAAGTCCAATTCCAGTTCCAAAGTCATCATCAGACGCTGGGGCGTGCTTCGCTCGCTATCGGGCACGCCAATGCGGCACGCCACTTCGAGATCAACGATGGCAATGGTTCCCTTCACCGGGCCCCCTTCCCGTCCAGCAAAGCATCGACCAGCACACGCGTGGGAGTGTTGAGAGGCAGAGAGAGAGCCTCTTGCGGGCGCAGCCATCGATACTGCTGGGCCTCGTCGTTGAGGCGCACCTCGGGCGTGCCTTGGCAATGGCAGGTGTAATTAAGGAGCACAAAATGCTCCTCCCTATAAAACTCGGGCGAGGCCACACAGTCCTGCGCCATCACAAAGCGGATGTCATTCACATCCAGCCCGGTCTCCTCCAGCAACTCCCGGCGCAGCGCAGCCTCGGCACTTTCGCCCCATTGGATTTTCCCTCCAGGAATGCCCCAGAGCTCCGACCACTTTCGCGTGCGCACCAGCAATGCCCGGCCTAAGTCATCAAAGATGAGGGCACCCACCGTGACCACCGGACTGCGCGCGACGCCATTGGGCGCCGGCCATTCCAAGGCCTGGCGCTCGAGCAGTGCGCGAAGCTCACCCAAATGCTCCACCACCAGGTCCGGCTTGCTCTCGCGCAGCTGCGAGAGCGTGTTGTAACCCGTCAGCACGGCACAGGACACCGCGCCGGCAACGCGGGCGGCATCAACATCGTGCTGCATGTCGCCAATGTACATCGTCTCGGCCGGCACCATTCCATTCTCCGACAGGATGGAGCCCAGCCGAAGGCGCTTATCCATCACGCGCACGTACTCGCGATCAAAGGCGAAGGGGATGCGCCCGGACTGTTCGCGATAATGATCGGGATGGATGGAGCTCAAGAGCAGGCGCCGCAATCCGCGCGCGGCACACCAATCAAAGAAGGCGCGCGCATGCGGCAAAGGCTCGATGGAGGCCTGCTCGCCGGCGAAGCGCTGCTGGTACCATGCCTCGAGTTGGGAGAGAGGCACGCCGGGGGTGACGCGTTCGTAAAAGGCATCAAAGGGCAGGCTGAACCCGGCGCGGAATTCATCAAGCGACATCTCGTCTCTTCCCGCCTGGGTGAGCGTGAAGTTGGTGGCGCGCCACACGGCCGGCAGATCGTCCACCAGAGTGCCCGACCAATCAAATACGACGTTTCGGATGCGCGCCATGTCAAAGCGCTTAACCGGCCGCCTTGCCCGCTGCGGGAACGGCACCAGCGGCCTGGGCCGCCGGAATCCGCGGCTGGTTCAACTTGACCAGAGCCACCCAGCCCGCCAGCGCCGCGATGCACGCACAGATGAAATAGGGCAGTTCGGGCCGGATGTCGAAGAGGCCCAGCACGAACACCGGACCCACGATGCGCGCCAGACTTCCCACGCTCTGGGTGACGCCCAGCACTTCGCCCTGCTCGCGCGGGGAGGCATTGAGCGAAATCAAACCGAAAGTGGGCGCGCGGTAGACTCCCGACGCCAAGGCGAAGAGTGCCAAGCCCGCCATGAGCCAGCCGATATGCGTGAGCTGCGGCAGCAGAAACAGGCTTGTCCCCAGGAGCAGCAGGCCCAGACCGATGAGCCGCTTTTCACCGAAGAGCTTGACCAACCGGCCGATCATCCCTCCCTGCACCACCGCACCCACCAGACCGCAAAACGCCATGAGATAGTAGGCCGTTGTCATGGTGTGGTTGATGGCGCGCCCCCCGTCAGCCGTAGCCTCCACCCGGCCCGATCGCGGCGCGCGAATCGGCGAGGGCTGCGTCCCTGCCACTGCATGCCCCAACACGTCGCCTTGCTTCACCTCGGTGCCATTGTTGGCCTGCCATATCACGGTGGCTCCATGAGGCACTGCAACCCTCTCAACGCGTTGCATTTTTGGGTTGTTGACGAAGAGAACGACAAAGCCCGACTCAAAACAGGTGAAACAAAACGTCGCGAAGAAGAACAGGCCCACCAGCACGCGCAGTTGCGGCCGGCGCAATACGTGCAGCCACTGATCCACACGCGGGCGCGGCTCGGCCTGTGCCGACTCGGGCCGGTGGCTCTCTCCCAAGATGAAATACGCCAGGATGAGGTTGGCGCCGCAGATGCCGGAGGCCACCCAGCCTGGCGCCGCGGCCCCCCACCAGTGCGCGCTTAGCGCACCCAGCAAGGGCCCCAGAATGAAGCCGATGCCAAAGGCCATCCCGACCAGTCCCATGCGCCGGGATCGCTCCTCCGGCTTGGAGATGTCAGCGATGTACGCGCTGGCGACCGAGAGATTGGCACCGCAAATGCCGGCAAAAAGACGAGAGATGAGCAGCAGCCCCAGACTCTGCCGCGTGATGGCCAGCGCGAAGAGCGCGTATGAAATGACGGCCCCGGCCGTGCTCACCAAGAGCACCGGACGCCGACCGATTCGGTCGCTCAAGCGACCCCATGCCGGCGCGAAGAGAAACTGCATGAGCGAGAACGAGGCCACGATGAGACCGGTCTGCCATCCCGCAGCGTGGAGATCCAGTCCCACCTGTGGCAGCACCGGCAGCACGATGCCAAAGCCGATGAGGTCGATGACCACCGTAAGAAAGATGACCAGGAGCGATGGCTTTTTCATGCGGGCGACGTGGCAACGGCGCGCGACCGTAGCGCAAATGGGCGCCGGGGGGTAGGGAGAAAATATCGCCCGCGCCCCTGCCGCGGTTACTGCGCCGGCGCCTGCGAGGGGTTGCCGGGCGGAGCCTGTAACACGGCCGCGGGCGGTTCCACCGGTGCCGCCTCTCCGCCGCCATAGAGCCACTTGACGGCGCGGCGAAGGTCTTCTTGGATCAGGTAGATGGAAGGCACCAGCAACAGGGTGACCACCGTGGCAAACATGATGCCAAAGCCCAGCGAGACGGCCATGGGAACGAGGAATTTGGCCTGAACACTCTTTTCAAAAAACACCAGCGGAGCCACGCCCACGAAGGTGGTGAGCGAGTTGAGCATAATGGCGCGGAACCGGGCCACGCCACTCACGCGCACGGCCTCGATGAGCGTGGGGTAGCGCTGGCGGTTGCGGTTGACGAAATCCACCATCACCAGACTGTCGTTCACCGTCACGCCCGTGAGCGCCACCATGCCAAAGAGCGAGAGCACCGTCAGATCCATCCCCAGAATCAGATGACCGAGCACCGCGCCGATGAGACCCAGCGGGATGGCGCTCATCACGATGAGCGGTTGCAGGTAGGACTGGAGGGGGATGGCGAGCAGCGCGTAGATCATCACGATCGCCATGATGTAGCCGCGCTTCATGCTTCCCAGGGTCAGCTCCTGCTCCTGTCGCGCGCCTTCCAGGCTGTATTGAAGGCCTGAGTGCGCCGCCATGAGTTCGGGCAGATCCTTCTGCTCCAGCCGCGCCAGCAGCGCGTCGGGCTCCAGTTTCGAGGTGTCCACATCGGCCGTGACCGACACCGATCGGCGGCCATCCACACGCCGGATGGTGGCATAGCCCCTTCCCGAGGTGAGTGACGCCACCTCGGTCAGCGGAACGCTTCGACCATCAGGCAGGCGCACGTGCATGTCCTCCAGATCATAGGTGGAGCGCCGTTGTTCCTGTGGGTAGCGCACCATGACGCGCACATCGTCCCGGTTGCGCTGCAGGCGCTGGGCCTCCTCGCCGTAAAACGCCTGACGCACCTGCCGGGCCAGATCGGCCTCGCGCAGCCCCAGGATTTCGGCGTCGGGCGAAAGCCGAATCTGAATCTCCCGTTTGCCCGGCTGGAAGGTGTCAGCAATGTTCTGCGCCTCGGGATAGGCGGAGAGCCGCCGCTTTAAATCTGTGGCGGCACGCTGCAGCGTGGGAAGATCCGGGCCGCTCAATCGGATGTTGATGGGCTTGCCGGCGGAGAAAATGGACGAGCTAAAACCCTGCTCCAAGGCGCCGGGGATTTCGCCGGCCGCCTCGCGCCATCGTGCGGCCAGCTCGAAACTGGAGATGCGGCGCGCTTCGGAAGGTGCTGTTTCGATGTGCACCTCGCCCTTGTGGCCGCCGCTGTGATCGCTTCCATAATTGCCGCCCGCGCGCTCGGCGTCGGTGCGGAAGGGTTGGAAGCCGACCGTGGCCAGCGAGTGCTCAAACACGTTGGTGGTGTCGAGCCCCTGCGCAACGACATCACGCCGCACGGTGTCGGCGGCGCGTTCCAGACGCGCCACGGCCGCCTGCGTGGTCTCCACGGAGGTTCCCCGCGGGAACGTCACCCACGCGGCCACGTTGTCGCCTTCCACGTTGGGAAAAAAGACGAAGCGAAAATGCCCGCCGGCGAATGCCGCCAGAGTGATGAGAAAGACTCCAACGCCCGTCGCCAACGTGAGGTAGCGCCAGCGAAGGCAGGCGTTAAGCAGGGGCTCGTACCCGCGCACAATCCACCGCTCGGCTCCATCGGCAAACCAGGATTGGAAACGCGCCCAGAGGCCACCGGGTCCGCGACGCCCCTGCACGCTGCGGGTGTCGGGCATATTGCGAAGATGGGCCGGCAGGCAGCACACGCATTCCACGAGGGAAATGAGCAGCATCGGCACGACGATGAGCGGGATGTAGCGCAGCACCTTGCCCGTGTTGCCTTCCAGAAACAGGAGCGGCACAAATGCGGCCACGGTGGTGAGCACGCCGAACACCACCGGCACCGCCACTTCCATGGCGCCACTAATGGTGCTCTCCAATCCCGGCCCGTGCCGCTGCTGGTGGGTGTAGATGTTTTCGCCAAACACGATGGCGTCGTCCACCAAGATGCCCAGCACGACGATGAAGGCAAAGAGTGTGATGAGGCTGATGGACACATCCATCATGGGCATGAGCCAGAGCATCGCCAGAAAGGCCACGGGGATGCCAAAGGTGACCCAGCACGCCACGCGAAACCGCAGAAAAAGAGCCAGCGAGAGGAACACCAACAACAGCCCCTGCCAGCCATCGCGCAGCAGAAATCCGATACGGCTGCGCAGGTAGTTGGAATCGTCCTGCCAGGTGCCCAGCTTGATGCCCGGCGGCAGGCGCGAAGCGGCCCCCGCCACGTAATCCTTGACCTCCCGTGAGATTTCCAGCGCGCTCTGATCGCCCACGCGGAACACGCGCACCAGCACCGCGGGCCGGCCATCAAAGCGCGAGCGCAAATCCGTCTCGGCAAAACCGTCCACCACGGTGGCCACCTGCCCCAACGTCAGCCGGCTGCCATCGGCATGAGTGCGCAGGGGCAATCGCTCGAACTCTGCTCCTGTCTGGGCCTGTGTTTTTGAACGAAGCAACACTTCGCCGGCGCGCGTGCGCAGCGTGCCGCCGGGCAGATCCAGCGACCCCTGACGGACGGCCGCAGCCACCTCGTCAAACGTGAGGCCATACTCGCGCATGCGATCCTCGCTCAACTCAATGGCCACCTCGTAGGGACGCATGTGGGCCAGTTCCACCTGAGTGATACCCGGTAGCGCGAGAAGCTCGTCGCGCACCCGCTCGCCCGCGCGTTTAAGTTCGCGCTCGGTCACATCCCCGCTGATGGCCACATTGATGACCTGTTTGCGAACGATGATCTCGGTGACCACCGGCTTCTCCGTTTCGGCCGGAAATGTGTCGATGGAGTCCACCCGCGTCTTGATTTCATTGAGCGCGCGCTGCGTGTCCGTGTTGGGAAAGAGTTCGATGGCGACGATCCCGGCTGATTCGGCCGCGGTGGAAACCACCTGTTTTACACCTTCGATGGAAAGCACGACCTCCTCGACGCGGGCGCAGATGGAACCCTCGGTCTCTTCCGGCGCAGCGCCTGGATAGGGCACCTGAACCAGCACCCAGTTGGAGTCAAATTCAGGAAACACCTCCCGTTTGATGTGCGGCAGCGCCACGAGCCCGGCCACGATGAAGAAGGCCGTGAGCAGATTAGCCGCCACCGGATTGCGCGCGAACCAGGCGACGATGCGCGTCATGGCGATGACTCCGGCTCAGGTGCGGTCACAAGGATGACCTCCATGCCCTCCTCAAAGGTCTCCAGCTCCGAGAGACACACTTCTTCACCCGCCTGGACGCCCTCGCTGATCACCACTTCATGGCGCGTGCGCCAGGCAACCTTGACCGGCCGGGCGTGCAGCTTGCGTTCGCTCGAGAGCAGATAGACCTCCGGCCCCGCACGGCCCTCGCGCAGCACCGACGCAGGCAGCACAGCGACAAACGCCAGCGGCGTTGCCCGGATTTCCGCGCGCACAAATGTCCCGAAACTGGCCACGGCGCCGACGGCCCCCTTCTCGCGGCGATACGGATCGGCCAGCGACACCACCACCGACATCATGCGGGTGCCGGGGTTCACCTCGCCTTCCACCCGCAGGATCTGTCCGATCCATTCTTCGGTTGCGCCACGATGGGTGGCCTTGAGCGTGAGGGCCGGACCATCCACGAGGTTGGTGCCGCCGGCGAACGCGTTGGAAATTCCCAGGTGTGCAAAATCTCCCAGCGCGAGTGGAAGGCGCACTTCAGCAGAGTCCACCGGCTGCAGCCGCGCCAGCACCGAACCCAAGGCGGCAAACTGGCCTGCCACCACGTGCTGCTGGGCCACGCGGCCGTCAAAGGGCGCCATGAGCACGCATCGCGCAACGTGGTTGGATGCCAGCATCAGCGATGCCTGGGCCGACTCGTAGTTGGCCCGGGCCGCCTCTGCCCCCGCCTGCGCCTCCTTGATTTGCGGCAGTCGCAAGGCCAGCGCGGGAGGCTCCCCTGCCCGCCCCAGCAGTTTCCATTCGGCACGCGCCGCCGCCGACTCTGCGCTTTCCAACTCGAATCGCGCCTGCGCCTGGGCGAGCTGGGCAATCGCGTTGGTCATGGCCGCCCGCGAGGTGGCCATGGCCAGCCGGTAATCGGTGTCGTCCAGGCGCACGAGCGGCTCTGCCTGGTTGAAGTGCCCGCCCACGACCAGCCGCTCGCTTGTCCATGTCACGCGCCCGGACACCTCCGGGGTGAGTCCCGTCTCGCTGCGCGGCAGCACCACCCCTTGCGAACGCACCACCGGCTGGTACTCGCGCAAGGTCGCCCGCGCCACGACAACGCGGGGCCTGAATTTTTCAATCGGCGCCTGCGCCACGACCTTACGGTTGTGCAGCAGCCAGAGCGCACCCAGGCACGCAAGGGCGATCGCCACGACGGGAAGTAGAATTTGGAGAATCCGGCGAATCATGGCCGCGCCTTTTGGGAAACCGAGTCGGGATTGGCCGCGACGAACCCGCCACCCAATGCCAGATGCAGATTAATCCGGTTCTCCAGCCGCTGTCGCTGCACGGCGATGCGCTGCGATTGGGTTTCGGTGATCCGCGCTTGCGCATCCACGACGGTCAAGAAAGGCTCCAGACCCCGGCCATGCCGATCTTGCGCCAGCCGCAGCGTCCCGGTGGCCAGCGCCACAGCCGACTCCAGTTTCTGGTGACGGGCGGCGAGCAATCCCTCAGTGGCCAGTGCCGTCTCCACTTCGGCAAAAGCGTTGAGCACCACCCCGCGGTAGGCGGCCACCGCTTCGCCAGCCATCGATTCCTTCAGCTTCAGATTGGCGCGCAGCCTGCCGCCGGCGAAGAGCGGCTGCAGCAGATTGGCGCCCAAGGACCATACGCTCAGGTCGTTGTCGAGCAGCCTTTCCAATTCAGGGCTGGCAATGCCCGTGGAGGCGGTGAGGCTCAGTTTGGGGTACCACTCGGCCCGCGCCTCCAGGACGCGCGCGTCGCTGGAAAGCAGACGCAATCGCGCGGCGACGATGTCCGGCCGGCGCCCGAGCAGGCCCGAGGGCAGGCCCGCCGGAACGGCATCGAGAGGACGAGGAAAGTCGGCGGGCTCTGGGATGGCCCCTTTGGGATATCGCCCCAGAAGGACTTCGAGCTGACGCACGGCCGACGCCTTCGCCACGCCCCATTGCTCGAGTTGAGAGCGCAGAATCGCCAAGTGTGTTTGAGCCAGATGGAGATCCAGCGCCGGGCGCACCCCCAGCTCGTATCGCACTTGCGCTTGTTGGGCTGAGGCCTCCGCAATTTTCAGATGGGCTTCTACCAACCCGGTCTGCCGGCGCGATTCGGCCAGCAACACCCACGCTCGCGCCGTGTGGGCGGCAAGCGACTGCCGCGCTCCCTCAAGGTCGGCACCGGTCGCGTCGGCATCCGCCAGCGCCGCCAATTGGCCTGCGCGAATGCGCCCCCAGAGATCCAGTTCCCAACTGGTGGCAAACGATAACCTGTAGGAGGTGGACCGCGACGTCAGCACGCCGCCGGTATCCCCCGGAATGGGCAGGCCGATGAAGTTGTTCTGCTGCCGATTGCCCTCCAGCGACACGCTGGCCTGTGGCATCAACTCCGCCCCCGCCAACTCTGCGCGCAGCCGCGCCTGTTCCACCCTTGCCTGAGCCACCTTGACATTGGGGCTGGCCTTTAAGGCTTCTGCCACGAAGGACGCCAGTTCATCGCTGCCCCATTGCCTCCACCAGTCCGACGGCGGTTCATTGGTGGAATGAGCTGGAGTCTGCCAAACGAGGGGAAGATCGCCCATAGGCTCGGCTCGCTCCGGCAAGGGGAGGCGGCAAGCCAGCGGCAACAAGAGCAGCAGTGAAAGGGCGCGCATCATTTAACCTCCGGAACTTTCGCACGGAGCCCCGCCGTGAGAAACGACACCAGCCGCGCGATGGTGCCCTCAGTGTCATCCGGATTGCAGAGGCCGCCCGAAAAAGTCCGAAGCCGTTCGGCGTCCGCCATCGTATGGCCCATAGCACCCACCAGGAAATGAAGTCGCCAGAAGAGTTCGACCGCAGGCAGGCCGGGCAGCGCCCGCCGAAATGCCGGGGTGAAGTGGTCGGCCACTCCGCTGAACTGGCGCGTGAGCATCGCCTGAATGGCCGGATCGGGCTCGGTGAAACACCGGCCCAGAAGGCGCATGAAGGTGCCCCCGCCCTTCCGAGGGTCGCGGCTCAGCCGCAAGGCCGGTGCGACGAGTGACTCCAGGATCAACTCGAGCGGCACGGCGCGACCGCCGCGCGCCCGTTCGTGCGCCTCGATCAGTGCGAGCCGCTCCGCATTGAGCGGAACCAGTCGGCGCGCCAGCACGGCCTCGAGCACCGATTCCTTGCTGCCGAAGTGATAGTGGACGGCCGCCAGATTCACCCGCGCCCGCACGATGACCTGGCGCAGCGAGGTGCCATGCGGCCCCCGCAGCGCAAAGAGCTCCTCCGCGGCGTTGAGGATGTGCGTCTTGGTGTCAACCGGTTTCATCCATCTGTTTCAATCGAACGATTGAAACGACCGACAGCTTGCACTGTCCTCCCCCGAAGTCAAGCCGGCAGCCCCTTCCGGGCAGGCGCACCCTTTCAAAACTCGTTTGCATGAATCCCGGCGGGCCTGCGTCCAACGTGCCGGTGCGGATCACCATGCCCAACCCGATTCCACAGCCCTCGCGTGTGCGCGGCATGCGCCTGCTTGCCACTTCTGCCTTGGGGGTGCTCGGGATGATGGCACCCGCGGCGGCCGCCGTGGATTTTGTGCATGATGTCATGCCCGTGCTCAGTCGGTTTGGCTGCAACGGCTCGGCCTGTCACGGCAAGGCGGATGGTCAAAATGGGTTCAAGTTGTCGATCTTTGGCAACGACCCCGAGGCGGATTTCGCGGCGCTGATCCAAGAAAGCCGCGGCCGGCGGATTTCCGCGACGGCGCCTGAGAACAGCCTGTTGCTACGAAAGGTCACGGGCGAGGTGGGGCATGGCGGGGGCGTGCGGGTCGCGCTCAAGTCCCGCGAGTATGCGCTCTTGCGCGACTGGGTCGCCGGAGGGCTGGCCTTTACATCGGGCGTCCGCCCGGAGCTCTCGCACCTGCGCCTGGAGCCCGCACGGCAGACGCTCGCGTTTGGTGGTCAAGCAGCCTTGAAGGTCTGGGCGCAGTATGCCGACGGGAGCTCGGAGGATGTCACCTGGCTTTCGGTTTTCCAATCGAACAATGGAGAGATGGCGCAGGTTAATGAGGCTGGGCGCGTCACGGCTGGCAGCAAAGTGGGACAAGCCACGGTGATGGCGAGGTATCGCGGGGCCGTCGGCGTGTTTCACGCGCTCATCCCGCAACCCGGCAACTCAGGCCCGTTCACACAACGCCCGGTTCACAATTTCATCGACCCGCTGGTGGACGCTCAACTAAGGCGCCTTAACGTGCAGCCCTCCGAGACAGCCCAGGACGCCGAGTATCTCAGGCGCGCGTATCTGGATATTGTGGGCAAGCTGCCCACGTCAGCCGAAGCCCGGCGGTTTCTGTCGAGCAAGGCGCCCGACAAGCGCGCCGCGCTGGTGGACGAATTGCTGGCACGGCCAGAGTACGCAGACTATTGGGCGTTGAAATGGGCTGACCTGCTGCGCGTTGACCGGCTCGCACTGGGCCACAAGAGCGCACGAACCTATTACGAATGGATTCATCGATCTGTGGCCGAGGACAAGCCCCTGGACCAGTTCGCCCAAGAGCTACTCACGGCCGAAGGGAGAATTGCAGATCAGCCGGCTGGATATTTTTTCAAAGTCCTCGCGCGTCCGGGCGACATGGCCGCCACCACCTCCCAAGTGTTCATGGGGGTTCGGATCACCTGTGCAGAGTGCCACCAGCACCCCTTCGACCGCTGGACGCAACAGGACTACTACGGCATGCGCGGTTTTTTCCAGCAGGTGAAATTCAAGGGAAAGGACGCCGACGAATCCCTGTTCGCCGAGGGCGGCACGACGCAGTCACATCCCCGGACCGGGAAACCGGTTTTTCCTCATCCACTGGGCTCGCTGATGCCGGCAAAGGCCGATGCGGACGATCCGCAGGACCGCCGCCGCGCGCTGGCCGACTGGCTGGTGGCACCGGGCAATCCATGGTTCGCGCGCCACATGGCCAATCGAGTCTGGGCGCATTTCCTGGGCCGCGGGATCATTGAGCCGGTGGACGATGTGCGCGCCACTAATCCCCCCACCAATCCTGAGTTGCTCGACGCCCTTGCCGCCCGGCTGGTTAAAGACAAGTTCAGCGCCAAGGCCCTCATCCGCATCATCGCCGCCTCGCGCACCTACCAGCTCTCTTCCCAGCCTCAGATTTCCAATGAGGCCGATGATCAAAACTATTCTCGCGCTCTCTTCCGGCGCCTTCCGGCCGAGGTGTTGATGGACGCGGTTTGCGACACCACGGGCGTGCCCGAGAAATTTCCCGGCACACCCGCGGGCGTGCGTGCCGTGCAACTCTGGGACAGCCAGGTACAGCACTACTTCCTCAAACTATTCGGCCGGCCTTCGCGAATCACCGCCTGCGAGTGCGAGCGCAGCACGGGCGCGAGCATCTCGCAGGTCTTGCACCTGATGAACGGACCGGGCGTTCACGCGAAGATTGCGCACGCCGCCGGCCGGGTGGCGCGCACGGAAGAAGCCAAGCCCGATGACGCCGAACTGCTCGATGAATTGTACCTGACCTTTTTCAGCCGGTTCCCCTCGCCCTCAGAACGCGACGTGGGGCTGGAGTTCCTGGGCAGCCGGCGGTTTCAGAGGAGGCAGGCCGCCGAAGACCTGGCTTGGTCATTGCTGAACACCTTGGAATTTATCTTCAACCACTGAAGCTATGAGCGCGTGTGGCGTCAAAGCAACGGGGAAGAACTCGTGAAAACCAACGTTTCCTACTGCGATGGACTGGCGCGGCGCGACTTTTTGCGCGTGGGCGTGGCCGGTGGACTGGGGGCTTCGCTCTCGCTGAACCAGTTGCTGCACGCGGAAGAGACCGGCCATGCCGACCCTGCCAGGGATGATGTGTCTTTGATTTACATCTTTCTCAAGGGCGGCATGAGCACCATCGACACGTTCGATTTGAAGCCCGACTCCCCTTCCGACATCCGCGGCCCCTTCAATCCCATCGCCACCAATGTGCCCGGGGTGCACGTGTGCGACCAACTGCCTCAAGTGGCCAAGGTGATGGACAAGTTCTCCCTCATCCGCTCCTTCACCCATCATGACGCAGGCCACGGTCCGGCGGATCATTACATGCTCACCGGCTACCACCCTGGCGCATCCTTTAATGGCGGCCTCAAACCCAACAACCTGCACCCCTCCTTCGGATCGGTGATCGCCCATAAACTGGGGCCGCGCGGCCCCGTCCCGCCTTATGTCTGCCTTCCGGGCATGCACAACAGCGGCAGCTCCGCCTTCCTTGGAGCCTCTGCGGTGCCCTTCACCATCGAAGCCGACCCCGCCACCCCGGGATTTGCCGTGCCCGATCTATCGCCTCCCCTGGCTCTGGACGCCCAACGCCTTGGCGACCGGCGCGCCCTGCTTGCCCGCGTGGACCGGTTCCAGAAGTCCGCGGAGGCGCGGGCCAATGCCGACACGCGAGCCCTGAGCGTGTTCTCTCAACGCGCTGTGGATCTGATGACCTCGCCTGCGGCCAAGAAGGCCTTTGACATCGATGCGGAGCCCGCGAAGACCCGCGACGCCTTCGGGCGCAACTCGCTTGGCCAATCCTGTCTCATGGCTCGGCGCCTGGTGGAGGCCGGCGTGCGCTGCGTCACGGTGGATCACACCAACTGGGACACTCACACGGAAAACTTCAAGACCCTGCGCGATGATTTGCTGCCCAAGTTTGACATGGCGGTGTCGACGCTTTTTACGGACCTCTCCAACCGCGGCCTGCTGAAGAAGACGATCGTGGTGCTCACGGGCGAGTTTGGCCGCACGCCGCGCATCAATCAGGAAGCCGGCCGCGACCACTGGAGCCGGTGTTTCACCGTGGCCTTGGGCGGCGGCGGCATCCATGGCGGGCGTGTTGTCGGCAAGAGCGATCGCTGGGCGCAGGATCCCGCCGACAATCCCTACGGCCCGGAGGATCTTGCGGCGACCTTCTATCACTTGATGGGTCTCAATCCCATGGGCGAGATGCGCACCCCCGAAGGACGGCCCATCATGCTCTCCAACAACGGCCGCGTGATTAAGGAACTTCTTTAAACAACATGCGCCGGGTTTCGGCCATTCTGCTGGCGGGCACCCTGGCCAATCTTGGGGCCCAGCCTCCGCAACTGGTCTATCTTTTTCCTGCCGGTGGACAGCGCGGCACGACCGTGGAGGTGCGAGTCGGGGGACTCAATTTCCACGATCAGGCGCACTTTGAGATGTTGGGGCGCGGCATCCGGTTTCCAGGAACCATTCAGGAAACCCGCATCGTCTGGTTTGAAGGGCCGATCATTCCCCAACCGGACTCTCAGGCGGGGGAGAATTACCCACGGGATTACGCCGCCCGACTGGTGATCGGGGCCGATGCCCCCTTGGACGAGCAGCGCGCCCGATGCTGGACCTCACAGGGCACGAGCCCCTCGCTGCCCTTTGTGGTGGGCGACCTTCCGGAAGTCGTGGAAGTGGAGGCGGCCGGACGGCCGATCCACCAGACGGTCGCCCTGCCCGTCACCGTCAATGGGCGCATTTTCCCACGCGAGGACGTGGATGAATGGACCTTCGCGGCCAAGGAGGGAGAGACCATCGTCTGCGACGCGGCCACCCGCCAACTGGGTTCGCCGCTTGAAGCCGTGCTCACCGTGCTCGACCCCGCCGGCCAGCCTGTCCGACTGACGGGCAGCCCTCGGCGCGGCGATCCCCGCCGGTGGTTCACAGCGGCGGTTGCCGGTCCGCACACGATTCGCATCACCGACGCCAGCCACGGAGGACTTCAGCATTATGTCTACCGCCTTACCCTTCAGAGCGGAGGCCGTGTGGATCACGCTTTTCCGTTGGGAGGAAAGAGAGGCCAGCCCCTCGATCTACGCATCCAAGGCCCGGGGCTTGCCGCACAGCCTTGCGCGGCCCGGCTTGCCGACCTGCCAGGAGAGTTTCAATGGGTGGAACTCAAGGATGCCGGGCGATCGTTGGGACGCATCCGGCTTCATGTGGATGAGCTTTCTGAGATCGTGGAACCGGCACCCGCAGCACCGCAGTCAGTGCCCCTGATGCTCAACGGCCGCGTGGAGAAGCCCGGCGAAACAGACGAATGGTCCCTGCGGCTGGCGGAGAAAGTGCCCGTGACGCTCGACCTCATCGCCGCGCGGCTGGAGAGTCCGCTCGATGGCGTGTTGCGCATTCTCGATGAGGCGGGAACGGTGCTGGCCACGAATGACGACCGCACCAGCGATCAGCCCGATCCGCTGCTCGTCTTCACGCCCCCCAAGGCCGGCGTGTACCGCGTCCGGGTTTCCGACCGGTTTGCTTCGCGCGGCGGTCCTGCCTTTGCCTACCGCCTGCGTGCCACGGCAATGTCTTCGCCGGATTTTAAGCTCACTCTGGGATCGGAAACCCTCACCCTTCTGCGCGAAGCCCCCAAGACCGACGATCCCAAGAAGCCCGCCACACCCAACCCCAAGCTGAGGGTCAGTGTGGAGCGGATGGGCGGTTTTACAGGAGAAGTTCGACTCACGCTTTCCGGCCTTCCGGCCGGGATGAGCGCAACGGGTCTGGTGATTCCCCCCGGCCAGCCACACGCCGACGTTACCCTTTCTGCGCCGCAGAGTAGTACCATCGCGACGCATCGGGTAACGGTGCGCGGCGAAGCCACACTGGCCGACAGGAACGCCACACGAGAAGCCCTGGCCATCCGGGGATTGAGTCAGGCGTCAGCCGATCATGTCCTGGTTGCGGTGGGGCTGCCCACGCCCTTCAAGTTCACCGGTCAGTTCCAACTGGCCACAAGCCAGCCCACCGGCACCGTCGTGAGCCGCCACTACAAGATTCAACCGGGTGGCGTGGCCGGGCCCTTTGTCGCACGCCTGGCCGACAAGCAGGGCCGCCACGTGCAAGGCGTCAGGGGGCCCATTCTCGAGTTGCCAGCGGGGACGACCGAGTTTGATTATCCGATCACTTACCCCGCACGGATGGAAATCGGACGCACGAGCCGCATCCAGATCATGCTCACTACGGTGGTGACTGACGCTGACGGCAGCAAGCACACGGTCTGCTACAGTTCCTTCGAGGGCAGCGAACAGGTGATTGCCATCACCTCGGAGAACCTGGTGGCGCTGTCGATTGCCTCGCCGTCCTATCTGGCAAGGCCCAATGCGCTCCTGACGTTGCCAGTGCACGTTCGGCGCGCGCCGCAACTTGGAGCCGGACCCATGAAGGTGGAACTTCTGGTGCCCGCCCACATGCGCGGCATCAAGGCACCCGCACTCATGCTGGCCGCCGGCGTCGAGGAGGGCGAGCTGCGCGTCGAACTGGGCTCGGAGCTGGGGCCCTTTAACATGCCGCTCACGCTCCGAGCCAGCACGGCTTCAGGAGTGCTTTTCTTTGGGGAAGCCCAAGTGGAGTTTGCGGAGCCTGGCGCAAAGTAAATCAGGTGCCCATCTGCTGGCCCGCCTGCAAAGGCATTCCCCTTAAAAACTCCACGGCGCGCATCCAGCGGCCACCCTGGCGCTGCACTTCCAAAAGCCGCAGCGCCTGCGTCCCGCAGGCCACCAGCAGCCCCTCTGCTCCCGCATCCAGAACACAGCCTGCGGGCCCTCCCCGATCCACGATGTCCGCGGCGCGGATTTTAAGCAGGCGCAACTCCGTCGCAGGCAATGTGGTGAAGGCACCCGGCCAGGGCGTGTAGGCGCGAATCCTGCGTTCCAAGATTTCGGCGGGCAGGCGCCAGTCCATGAGGCCGTCCTCCTTGCGCACCTTGCCGGCATACGTCACGCCCTCTGCGGGCTGCGGTCGCGGAAGGAGGGCACCCTCCAGATAACCGGGAAGCGTGTCGCGAAGCAGTTGGGCGCCAAGTTGCGCCAGACGGTCGTGCAACGTCTGCGCGGTATCCTTCGGCGAGATGGAGGTGGAAACCGCTGCGAGCATTCCACCGGTGTCCAGCCCCTCGTCCATCTTCATCAGGGTCACTCCGGTCTCAGAATCTCCCGCCAGCAGGGCCGCCTGAATAGGCGATGCTCCGCGGTGGCGCGGCAAGAGTGAAGCGTGGATATTAAGACAGCCATGTGGCGGCAGGTTCAGCACGCCGATCGGCAGGATTTGGCCGTAGGCGGCCACCACCGCGACATCGGGGGCCATCTCTCGTAATTGCAGAAGACACTCCTGGCTGCGCGCGCTGGCGGGCTGAAACACCTGGTGGCCCAGCCGCAAGGCCGCCTGTTTCACGGGAGAAGCCTCGATCTGCAAGCGGCGGCCCGAGGGGCGGTCGGGCTGGGTCACGACGCCAACGACGACGACCCCGGGCATGGCCGCGAGCATTTCCAAGCTTGGGCACGCCAGCCCGGCGCTGCCCATGAAGAGGACGCGGAGTGGCCCGGCCATGAATCTAGGAGAGCCCTCTCAGAACCTGGAGAATGTCGGAGAGAACGGCGACGGGCGATTGCGTCGAGTCCATCTCGTGAACCATGGATGGCGCAAACTTGTTTAGCACGGGGCGCGTCTCCGCCTCGTAGGTGACGAAGCGCTGGCGAATGACCTCAACGCGGGCATCGTCCAGCCGGTTCTCCACCAGCGCACGCCGCTGGATTCGCGCCACCATCTTGTCATTGTCACCGCAGGCCAGATGAAGCACGGCGCGAACATCGATGGCCTCATCCATGAGTTCAACCTGCCGCACGTTTCGCGGGATGCCATCGAGCAGCAGCGTGTCGTGCTCGGGATGAAACTTGCCGGCTAGGATGCCGGCCTGAATATGTCGGCGCCAGACCTCGAGTGTCAGGTCGTCAGGCACCAGCGCACCTCGGCTGGAATACTCCACGAATTTCCGGCCCAATGGATCCTCAGGCCGCAAATTCCGGAACACATCCCCGCAGGAGAAGTAGTAGAAATTGGGCACCTGCCCAAGGATTCTGCCCTGCGTGCCCTTTCCCGATCCGGGCGCACCAAAGAGAAGAATGCTGCGATACTTCATGCTCATGCCGCCGGGATGACTTGGAGTTCGACGATCTTGAAGTAGGTCAGCTCGCGCTCATCCCAGACGTCATTGGCGGCCACCACCAGCTTCAGGCCTTCCTGCGTGGCGCTGATAATCCGGCAAGCCCACAATTCCTCCTGCCGGGTTCGGATCACCAGCCATTCGGTGGCATGGGGCGTCATCCTCATAAAGCGCATGAGCTCGCGCTCGAAAAAGGGCTTATTAAATCGAGTGGTGCTTTGGTGAAAATAGGCCGTGGCATTGGCGTAGCCCTGAGCGGCATTCGCGGCGCCTGCCTCGGCCTCCTCGGCTGGCGCCACCTCCTCCAACGGGGCGGACTTGCGGGAAGCCACCGCGGCACCGGCCGATTCGTCAGGATCCGGCAGCATCAAGAACACCAATGGAACCACATAGGGCATCAGCAGCGACCACGCGCACACCGCGCGCACCGGTCGCTGGCAGTGATGCGCCACCTCGCGCGCCAGGTACAGATTCACTCCCACGAGGATCAGGACAAAAAAGATTGCGATGGGATTGATCAGCGCCGAGAGGAAGGTGCCGGCCGGGTGGTCGCTGCTAGAGCGCTGCGAAAAACCCGGCGGCAATCCCGGCCACGATTCGGTCTGCAAAGGCGGGAGTGGAGGCTTCTTCCCCAACGCTTCAAGGGGCGCCTCGGGGATGGTGGACTGCACGGATGAACCCCCGCTGGCAGCAGCTGCGCCCCAGCCCGCGTGTGCCATCCCCAATGTCAGCGCCACGAGCAGCACCAAGACTTCCAGCCGCCTGCGCATCGTGTGCGGAGCAAACCACGCTTGAGGCCCATCGACAAACAAAAAGGGCCGGATCAAAGTGCGCCGAGCAATTCCTCCATCCCCCAACCCGCGCGCCTTTGGGAGAGGCGATCGGCCGCGTCGCCGTGGTGCCACACACCAAATCGAAGCGTTTGCCCTGCATCCTGCCGACCCCATGGCTGAGCAAGAAGGCCGCCCAGAAATCCTGCCAGCACATCGCCGCTTCCTCCCTGGGAGAGCATCGGGTTGCCGCTGGGATTCACCCAGATGGGCCCACCCGTCGCACCGATGAGCGTGTGGCGCCCTTTCAACACCACCCATGAGCCTCCCGCACTCGACGTCAGTTGTCTCAAGGCATTGCATCGGTCGGCCTGCACTCGCGACGTGTCGCAATCCAGCAGGCGAGCTGCCTCGCCCGGGTGCGGTGTGATGACCCGGATGGCTCTCGTTGGAAATTCCCGCAGAGGCAGCCAATCTAAAGCACTGGCATCGGCCAGAACCGGGCCGGCGGCCTGACGCCAGATTTGCGCGGCGGCCTCTTTCAATTCCGTGGTGACGTCTACGCCTGCAAGCCCAGGCCCAATGACGAAGGCGCAAGATTGCTGCACTCGCTGCAGCGCCCCGGCGGAGCACGGATGCACCATCGCCGCCTGCAACTGGCTTGCGACTGGCACATACACGGCCGGAGGAGTGATGACGGACACCAATCCGGGCCGCGCCGCCAATGCCCCCCGCGCCGCCAAAACCGCAGCGCCGTGATAGCCGGTGCTCCCCGCAAGGATCGTCACGTGCCCCCAACTTCCCTTGTGCGAATCAACCGGGCGTGCGGGCGGCAGTCCTGCAAAGTCACCCGGCAGCGTCCACAGCAGTTCGCCCGAGGCCGGGCACGGGACAAGGCCGATGTCGGCGGCGAGCTCAAGTCGCCCCACAAAAGGGCTGGCCGATGGAGTGAGGCATCCGGCCTTGGGAGCGCCCAATGTCAAAGTAACGTGGGCGCGTATGGCTACAGGCAACGGCCGCCCGGTATCGGCACAGAGGCCCGAAGGTACGTCTACTGCCAGCACCGGATGCCCGGCTAGATTCACCTGCTCCAAGAGTTCCACCCAGTATGCATCCAAGGGGCGGTTAAGGCCGATGCCAAAGAGGCCGTCCATCACCAGCGCCGTTGGGGATGCAAGCTGAACGGCCAGCTCCTCCCGGGCGGGCGCAGGATCGGAGATTTCAAGCAGGCGCACACGGCGATCTGCAAGGTGTTCAATGGCTCTTTTGGCATCGGCGCCATTGTTGCCCTTTCCGGCAAGCACCAGAATCGAATCGCCCGGCTGCGTCATGCGCAGTGCCTGCCGCGCCAGGGCGGTGCCTGCCAAACTTATCACAGTGCTGATGGAACGCCCCGCACGCCAAGAGATCGCCTCCCATTCGCGCATCTGCGCGAGAGTGAGCACCGGCACCGGCATGGGCGAAGAAAAACTTGCCCGGGACTATTTGTAAAGCGCGGCCACCTGCGCGGAGTACCCATTGTATTTGATGGTCGCCACGCGCTCGTCGGTGCCCAGCCGCCGCTCGGTGGCCTGCGACCAGCGTGGGTGCGGCACGGCGGGGTTCACATTGGACTCAAAGGGATACTCATCGGGGGCCAGTGATTCCCAGAGGGTCTTGGGCTGCTTGTCGGTAAATTCGATGCGGACGATGGACTTGATGCTCTTGTAGCCATACTTCCACGGAACCACCATGCGAAGCGGCGCGCCGTTTTGTCGCGGCAGCGGTTTACCGTACATGCCTGTGGCGACAAAGGCCAGTTCGTGGGCGGCTTCGTCGATGCGCAGTCCTTCAGTGTAAGGCCAGGGATAACCGCGAAGCGCCTGAAAGCCCGGCGCCATGCGGGGGTCGAAGAAGGTTTCAAACCGCACGAACTTGGCTGACTTCTTGGGCTCGACCAACTCCAGCACCTTGCTCAGCGAAAACCCCGTCCACGGACAAATCATGGACCACGCTTCCACACATCTGAAACGGTACACGCGCTGCTCGATCACGCCCTTCTTTCCCATCTGGGCAATCAAATCCTGGGCATCGCCCACCCACGGCTTTTCCACCATGCCGTCAATCCGCAGGCGCCAGGGTTCGGTGAGAAACTTGCCGATGATTTGCGGGTGGCTCACCAGTTCCTTGCGCGTGTGAAACTCGTAGAAGTTGTTGTACCCGATCGCCCACTCCTCGGGCGTTTGCTTTACCGCGACTTTGTACGCCGTCTCCTTTCCAGGGTAGAGTGCCAGATTGTCCTTCGCCGTGGCCGCTTCCAATGCGTTCTCCACAAGGGCTGTGGCGCCCACGAATCCCATCGCGGTTAAGAATTCGCGACGGTTATGGTAAACCGCCTCAGGGGTCACCTGAGACTCGGGGATGAACCAATCCGGCCGGCGGATGAAATTCGCCATGTCATATAGTGGCCTGAAGCGGACAAAAATTCACACCAATTCTCGTTCGCTTCTTCACAATGCTCCTTGGGCCACATTGCCTTTTTTCTTCCAACCTCCCTCGCCCCGACGCCATGCTCCACCAATGTCCCTGCGTCGGGAGGATTTTGAGGACCTAGTGACACGGGCGTTGGCCGAGGATATCGGCAGCGGCGATGTCACGAGCCTGGCGCTCATCCCCGATTCGATGCGCTCACGCGCTACGCTCGTGGCGCGCGAGCCACTGCATGTCGCCGGGCTTTCGGTGACGCAATGTGTGTTCGAAGCCGTCTGCCCCACGGTGGAGGTCAGTGCCCTCGCCCTCGAGGGGCAGTCTCTCTCCAAAGACGCCGTGCTGATGCGGCTTGCGGGGCCAACGCGCGCGCTGCTGTCAGCCGAACGCACCGCGCTCAATTTTCTACAGCGCCTCTGCGGCATCGCCACGCTCACTGCCAAGTACGTTGCTGCCATCGAAGGCACGCGCGCCACGCTATTGGATACGCGAAAGACCACTCCTGGATGGCGGGTTCTTGAAAAACACGCCACTCATTGCGGTGGCGCCACCAATCATCGCATGGGACTTTTCGACCGCGTGCTGATCAAGGACAATCATCTGGCTGCCTTGCAAGACGCCTCGCCTAACCCGGTGGCTGCCGCCATCTCCCGCGCGCGGACCTGCTGGCCGCACCTCGTTGTTGTGGTGGAGGCCGACACCCTCCAACAGGCGCGCGAGGCTGCTGAACACAAGGCCGACATGGTGTTGCTCGACAACATGGATCTGGCGCGCCTTCGCCAAGCGGTGCGCGAACTTTCAGGGAAGATCAAGCTCGAGGCCAGCGGCGGCATAACTTTGGACAACATCAGGGCCGTGGCGGAGACGGGCGTGGATTTTATCTCCGTGGGCGCATTGACTCATTCGCCCCGGGCGGTGGACATTTCCATGGAATTGGAGGCGCTCCCCTGACATTGGACACGCACATTTTAAGGGCGCTCTACGAGGCCGAGCATGGCGTGTCCGGCGCCGATTTGTGCCGGCGATTGGGAGTGAGTCGCACGGCAGTCTGGGCGCGCATCGAGGCCCTGCGCGCTCTTGGCTATGACATTGCGGCCAATCCGCACGAAGGCTACCGCCTGCTGCAGTCGCCCGACGCCCTGTTCGCACCCGACCTGCGGGCTCGCCTAAATCCCAGCGCCATCCTCGGGCGCGACATCCGGGTGCTGGATCGCACCGAATCCACCAACGACGCGGTGCAACAACTTGCTGGCGAAGGCCATGCGGAGGGGCTGGTGGTGTTCGCGGAAACCCAGACGCAGGGCCGCGGAAGGCTTGGCCGTCATTGGGCGTCGGCCCGCGGCAAGGGCCTCTGGTTCTCGGTTCTGCTACGGCCCACGATGGCGCCCAGCGAGACCACGCAGCTCACGGCGGCGGCCGCGACGGCGCTGGTGCGTGCCCTCCATGCCGAGACTGGGCTTGCCTTGAACATCAAATGGCCCAACGACATCCTGATTCGCGATTGCAAAGTGGCCGGCATCCTGACAGAACTCAATGCCGACTTGGATCATGTGCGACATATAGTGCTGGGGATGGGCATAAACGTCTCGCATTCGCCGTCTGACTTTCCAGTGGAACTACGCGCGCAGGCCATCTCGCTTCGACAGGCTGCCGGCAAGCCGGTGCATCGCGCCTCATTGGCGGCGGCCGTGTTGCGCGAGCTAGACCGCGACTACCGGCGCATCCTTGCGCGAGATTTTGATTCGGTTTCTGAGGAATGGGAGAGCCACTGCTCGACACTGGGCCGGGAAGTCGCCATTTCGCAGGGTCCGCGTACGCTGCGTGGACGCGCCGAGGCGCTTGACCCATCGGGCGCGCTCTTGCTACGCACCGAACACGGGCGCTTGGAGCGCATCACCGGCGGGGATGTTCAACTTATCAAAAACTGACTATGCAACTCGTACTTGATATCGGAAACACCAACACCCACGTATGCATCGTCGCCGATGGAAAGCTCAAACGCGATCGCGACTTCCGCACCGAAGACTGGTCCAACGGACGCATCGAAGCGCTGCTGGACCGTTTCATCGGCAAAACCGACTGCGAGCACGCCGTGCTTTGCAGCGTGGTTCCCAGTGCCACCAAGGAGGCCAGCTTCTGGTTAAGTTGCCACCCCATCCCCACCACCCTGTTGACGCACAAAAACTGTGGCGTGCCCATCGACTATCCGGATCCTGAGAGCATCGGCCCGGACCGGCTGGCCAACGCGCGGGCTGCCCTTGAAACCAATAAGGGGCCCGTGGTGGTGGTCGACTTCGGCACGGCCCTCACCTTCGATATTGTCGATGGTCGCGGCCACTACGTCGGCGGCATCATTGCGCCCGGGATCTCGGCCATGACCGATTACCTTCACGAGAAGACCGCGCTTCTGCCGCGCATTACACTCTCCGGCACTGCGCCTGGCTCCGTCATCGGAAAGTCCACGGCCGCTGCCATGCAGGTGGGTGCCGTGCATGGCTATCGCGGGTTGGTTCGTGCGCTGCTGCAGCAAATTCAGCAGGAGTTGGGCGTCGGGAAAATGCCCGTCATCGCCACGGGCGGTACGGCGGAAATCCTCGCCCGTTCCATCCCGGAAATCACCCGCATCGACCCCAAGCTGACACTGGAGGGGTTGCGTCTCACGTTGCCGGCGACGGCCGCCCTGCGTGCGCCAAAAGTTGCATGAATCGGATCGAGAAGCGGTTTGCTGATTTGCGGGCCGCCGGTCAGAAGGGCTTCATCGCCTACATCGCAGCGGGCGACCCCAACTTGGCCGCCACAGAGCAAGTGGCTCTGGCGCTGAGTGGCGCTGGTGTGGACATTTTGGAATTGGGCGTGCCCTTCAGCGATCCGCTGGCCGATGGATTGGTGAACCAATTGGCTGCGCAACGTGGCTTGGCCAGCGGCACGACGCCCAACGGAGTTTTCGACTGCGTCGCCGCCATCCGGCGCGCTTCCGAGATTCCCATCGTTCTCTACGTTTACTACAACCTCATTCACCAGCGTGGATTGGAGTCTTTTGTTCGCGACGCCGCCGCCGCCGGAGTGGATGGCGTACTGGCGCTGGACTTGCCCCCGGAGGAGGCGGCCGACTACCAGCGCGTGATGGCCTCGCACAGCCTCTGCGCAATCTGGCTTATCGCACCCACCACACCGGAAGAACGCGTGCAGACCATCGCGCGCCTTGGCAGTGGGTTTCTCTACTACGTCTCGCGCGAAGGTGTGACGGGAATGCAAGCCACCCTCTCTGCGGGCATTGCCCCGATGCTGTCCTGCATCCGCCGACATTCCACGCTGCCGGTAGCCGTGGGCTTTGGCATCTCCAATGCCGAGCAAGCCCGCGCCGTAGCCGCGCACGGCGAAGCGGTGGTGGTGGGCAGCGCCATCGTCAACGAGATGGCGCAGATGGGTCAGGATGCAGCGTTGCCCCAACGCATCGCGGCCTTCGTGAATCCCTTGGTAAGTGCGGTTAGGAATTGAGGCTAATCATGGCGGGCAAATCTACGGACTCTCCCCGGTTCGTGCTCATCCTCGCGGGCGGGCGCGGCGAGCGTTTTTGGCCGCTCAGCCGCGAGAAGTCGCCAAAACCCTTGCTGGCGCTGGTGGGCAAGAAATCGCTGATCCAGCAGACCTTTGATCGCGCCCGCACTCTCGCGCCTCCCAAAAACATCTTCGTCATCACGCAAGAGTCGCAGGTGGCTGCCATGAGTAAGCAGCTGCCCGCCCTGCCCAAAGCCAATATTGTGGCCGAACCCTGTGGGCGCGACACGGCCGTCGCCATTGCGCTCGGCGCAGCGCTGGCTGGATCGCGCGCTGCCACCGCCGTAATCGCGGTGCTGCCCGCCGATCATGTGATTCCCGATCAGGGCACCAAGGCCTTCACGCGCATTCTCATGGACAGCATGGATCTGGCGTCGCGCGGACAAGCCATTGTCACGGTCGGCATCAAGCCCACGGAGCCCGCCACCAGCTACGGCTACATTCAAGTGGGCGAGACTCTGCCACCGCCCCGCAGCTGCAAGCCTTACCGCACGGCCTTCCATCGCGCAGAACGATTTGTTGAAAAGCCGCAGCTTGATCGCGCCGTGGAATTTCTCAACAGCGGTGTTCATCGCTGGAATGCGGGGCTCTTCGTTTTTTCCTTTCCTACCATTGTGGAGAGCCTGCTCAAGCATCAGAAGGAATTGCACGCCGCCTGCGAGCGTTGGTTTAGGATTGCCGCCCAACCCACAAAGCTGCGCGCCGCGCTGGCACGTGATTACCCTGCGCTGCGTCGCGTGTCCTTCGACTACGCCGTGATGGAGCACGCGCAGAACGTCGTCGTCGCCGATGGCGATTTTCCATGGGATGACCTGGGCTCATGGCCCGCGCTGGCCCGTCACATGAAGGCGGACCCCGCCGGCAACTGTGTTGAGGCCGACGCGGTGCTGGTGGACGCAGCACGAAATCTGATTCTCGACATGCGAAAGGGGCCGCGCCGGCAGCTCGTGGCGGTGGTGGGGTTGCGCGACTGCGTGATTGTTCACACCGACGACACGACCTTGGTTGCGCACAAGAAGGCCGCACAGCAGGTGCGTGAACTTGTTGCGCAACTGGCGGCGAACAAAGCCCACGCCTCGTTGCTCTGAAGCCATCGGCATGACTCCCCTTCCCGCCGTTCTTCTGTGCCCGCATGGCGCCCAACGCGTGGCTGCCGGACATCCGTGGATTTACCGGGCTGCCATCGAACGCCTCACCCGGCCGGCGACCACGGGAGATTGGGTGCAAGTGAAAGACCACCGCAACCGGTTTCTGGGCTGCGGATTTTATAACGAGACTTCCAAGATTGCCGTGCGGCTGATCGCAGACGAACGTGTCGCTCCGGACGAGTCCTTTTTCACCCAACGCATTCGTGCGGCGCGCGACCTGCGCGAGCGCCTGTTGCCAGGCGCCACCACCTGCCGCGTGGTCAATTCCGAGGCCGATTTCCTAAGTGGCCTTATCGTGGACCGGTACGAGTCGTGCCTCGTCATCCAAATCACCTCGGCCGGAATGGAACGGTGCAAGCCGGCGATTCTGGCCGCCTTGCGCACGATCTTTACGCCCGAGGCCATCGTGGAGCGCGGAGACACGGCGGCACGCCAATTCGAGGGACTTCCTCCCAGCACAGGCATCATCGAGGGAATCCTCTCCCCATCTCTCACGGTGCGACTGGGCGGCATGACTTTCCTTGCCGACGTGCTGGGCGGACACAAGACCGGCGCCTATCTGGATCAGCAGGTGAACCATGCGCTTGTCGCGCGGCATTGCCGTGGGGCGCGGGTGTTGGATTGTTTCACCTTCCAAGGCGGATTTGCCATTCATGCCGCTGCGGCCGGCGCACTCAAGGTGAGCGCACTCGATCAATCCGCAGCGGCGCTGGCTGGCGCCGCCGCCAACGCGAAGCTCAATTCCGTGGAGGCGCGCTGCGAGTTTGAGCAAGCCAACGTCTTTGAGTGGTTGAAGGCCGCGCCTTCGCAGGCGGGCAGCTTTGATGTCATCATTCTCGATCCGCCCTCGTTCACCCGCAACCGCGCTGCGGTGGCCGATGCGCTCCGGGGCTATAAGGAAATCCACCTGCGCGCGCTTCGCCTGCTGGCTCCGGGCGGACTGCTGGCCACCTTCTGCTGCTCGCACCACGTGGACGGAGCGCTCTTTATGGAGGTGATCCTGGACGCCGCGCGCGATGCCCGGCGCACGTTGCGCCTGCGCGAGACGTACACCCAGTCGCCTGACCACCCGATTCTCCCGGCCATCCCCGAGACGCAATACCTCAAGGGATTCGCGCTGGAAGTCGTGCGCTAAAGAGGCTCACATCGCCATCAAGTCCTGCTGCCAGGGCAGAAGATGCGCGAGGTGATTCTCCGTCACCATCTCCAGCATCATGGCGCGGCTGGCGATGAGCGTCGGATCGATGGCAAGGTCAGCGGCGCGCGCATCACGGTGGCGCTGCAATTGGGCCAGTCGCTGGGCCTGCGGCCCCGTGAGGCGCAGGCGCGGCGCCGGCGGAATCGGCCGAGGATGGCTCGCGGGCGGCTGCTGCCCTCCCCGGTGGATGGCATCAATGATGCCCTGCCTGCGCTGGTCGGAAATCCGCCGGGGCAGGAGGTCGTGGAAATTGCCGCCCTGCCCTGCGACGCAGGCGATTTGCAGCAGGGTGTCGTGGGGGATCACGAAAAAGGGCGGGCGAGATCGGCGTCTGGCCTCGCCCTCGCGCCAGTGCCAGAGTTCGCGCAACACCGCCAGCACGGGCGGCGGCAGGTGGTTGCTTCCCTTGATGCGCCAGATGCGGTCGGCGTCGGGCGCGGCAAATTGTGAATTATCCACGATCAACTGGGCGCATTGCTGGGCGTGCCATCCCAGCCGCCCTTTGGCGATCATGAGGGCGCGCAACGCATCGGCGATCGGCTTCAAGTAGAGCACGTCGTTGCAGGCGTACTGGCTCATCTTCTCCGTCAGGGGCCGCTGCGCCCAGTTGGCCTTCTGCGAGCCCTTTTCCAGCGTCACTCCCATGAAGTGCTGCACCAAATCCGCCAGCCCAAATCGTTCGTGACCCAGGATTCGGGCCGCCAGCATGGTGTCGAAGATGGTTTCCGGCACAAATCCCGGACCGGCCTTGAGCAGACGCAGATCGTAATCGGCCCCGTGCATGATGATCTCCCGCCTGCGAAATTCTGGCCACACTTGGCTTAAGTCCAGGTCAGCGAGCGGATCGACCAGCTCCGGCCCTTCCGGCAGTCCCACTTGAAGCAGGCAGAGCTTTTCTGGATAGGCGTGCAGGCTGTCCGCCTCGGTGTCCAGCGCCAGCCATGCGCTCTGTTGCAGGCGCGGAAGAAACGCAGAGAGCAAGGCCGGGCTGTCAATCACGGGCGGCAGTAAATCCAAGCCCGGCGCGCGCGTCGAGCCCTTCCACACCACGGCTGAAACTCCCCATTGTCAGGCGCGGGCGCGGGCGATAGGCTTTCCTTCGGCGCAAGGAAGGGTGGCTGAGTCCGGTTGAAGGCACTCGACTCGAAATCGAGCGTACGGGAAAACCGTACCGTGGGTTCGAATCCCACCCCTTCCGCCACCATCCACCGCACGCTCCCCATGGAGATCTAGGCCATGAGCAGGCACCACCAACGGCACGGCATGCAACGGATTGATATGCACGTCCACCTGGTGGGCAATGCGCAGGGAGGTCACGGCTGCTGGCTGCGCGCCTCCGCTGGCAAGCGGCTGCTCTACCGCCTCATGCTGCAACAGATCGGCCTGCCCCTCACGGCGTTGCAAGGACCGCTCGACGAGCCTTATGTGGATCGCCTCCTCCATTTCATCCGCACCTCCTCACTCGATGCCGTGGTACTACTCGCTCAAGAAGAGGTGTATGACGATGACGGCCGGCTGATGCCCGGCCGGGGCAATGCGCACGTGCCCGATGCGCGCGTGCTTGCGCTAGGGCGGCAGCACCCCGAGTTCCTCCCCGCCATTTCCATCCACCCGGCGCGGCCCGATGCGATGGAGGCGCTGGAACGCGGACTGGCCGGCGGTGCCGTCATGATGAAGTGCCTGCCCAATTGCCAGAACATTGACTGCAGCCAGCCGCGTTTCAAACCCTTCTGGACTGCGATGGCCCGGGCGGGCTTGCCACTCTTGGCGCACACGGGAGGCGAGCGCACACTGGAGGTCCTGCGCCCGGAGTTTAGCGACCCGCGCATTCTTCGCCTGCCACTAGAATGCGGGGTCACCTGCATCGCCGCACACGCCGCATCGGCCAGCGGCGCAACGGATCGCGACTACTTCCCTGAGCTGGTTGATATGATGTGGCAGTACCCACAGCTCTACGCCGACTTAAGTGCGCTCAATCTGCCCTATCGCAGCCGGGTCTTGCGAGGCTGCCTCAAGCCCGAGTTGCTTCTGCGCATGCTGCATGGCAGCGATTATCCCGTGCCCACCCAGTCCCTATGGCCCTGGCTGCGGGGACTCATGAGCTACCGCGCCATGCTGGAATGCGCCCAGATCGGCAATCCCATCGAACGCGATTACCGGCTGAAGGTGGCTGCAGGATTCCCGCCGGAAACGTTTACGCGCGTCACGAACCTGCTGCGCTGGCCTTAGCGGCTGCGGCGGCCGCCCGTTCATCCACGCTCTGGCCGGCTTCGCGCAGAATGCGTCCCAGCGCCATCAGCAGCACGCACACATTCTCAAGGGTTGATGTGTGCCCCATCAGGCCCACGCGCCAGATCTTGCCCTTCATCGGTCCCAGCCCTGCTCCCACTTCGATGTTAAATTCCTGCAGCAGGCGCCCCCGCACCGCCGCCTCGTCCACGCCCTGCGGAACACCCACGGCATTAAGCTGCCAGAGCTGATGGCCGCGTTGGGACACGATTTCCAACCCCAGCGCCGTCAGTCCCGCCCGCAGTGCGTTGTGGTTGCGTTCGTGCCGCGCCCACCGCTGCTCAAGCCCCTCCTCCAGCAGCAGACGCAGCGCCTCGTGCAGCGCGTAGTTCATGGAGATGGGCGCTGTGTGATGATAAACGCGCTGACCTTCGGCCCAATAATTGGCCAGAAGGCTGACATCGAGATACCAGCTTTGGACACGATGGCGACGAGCACGCACCGCCTCCATGGCGCGAGGACCAAAGGAGACCGGCGAGAGGCCCGGCGGACAACTTAAGCATTTCTGCGTGCCGCTGTAGGCGGCATCCACCAGCCAGTCGTCCAAACGCACGGCGCAGCCTCCCAGAGAGGTCACCGTGTCGAGCACCAGCAGCGCTCCAGAATCTCGCGTGAGACGACCGATCTCTTCCACCGGCGTGAGGGCACCGGTGGAGGTTTCCGCATGGACGATCGCCACGAGCTTGGGCCGCGCAACCTGCTTGAGTGCGGCAGCAATCGCGTCGGGTTCGATGATACTTCCCCAAGTGGCCTCTACGGTCGTCACTTTGGCACCGCAGCGCGAAGCCACCTCCGCCATGCGCTGGCCAAAGACTCCATTGACGCCGACGATGACTTCGTCGCCCGGCTCGATGAGATTGACGAGGCAGAATTCCATCCCGGCACTGCCGGTGCCACTCACGGGAAACGTCATTTCGTTGCTGGTTAAAAACACCTGCCGCAGCATCGCCTTGATGTCCTCCATGAGCGCGACAAAGGCCGGATCCAGATGCCCCACGAGCGGCCGGCTCATCGCCGTCAGCACCGACGGCGGCGCGTTGCTGGGGCCTGGCCCCATGAGCAGGCGCGAGGGAATCGACATGGCAGGAGAAGGATTCATCCGAGCCAAGGGTAGGCCGGCGACTCGACAGCAGCAATGAATTTGGCTAGCACTCTGTGCGTGCCACTGGCGCCACGGCTCGACACTTCGGGATGGGTGGATTCCCTGCGCGCGATCGTGGGCGCCGAGAGCGTGCTTGCCGATCCCAAGGAGCTGCTCGCCTACGAGTGCGATGGCTACACCCTGCAGCGCCATCCGCCCACAGCCGTGGTGTTGCCGCGCACCACAGCCGAAGTGGCCGCGGTGGTTGAGCTGTGCGCCCGGTTGAATCTGCCCATCATTCCGCGCGGAGCGGGAACCAGCCTTTGCGGCGGCGTGCTGGCGGTGGAAGGCGGCGTCATGATTGCGCTCACGCGCATGAACCGCGTGCTTGCGCTTGATGTCCGCAACCGACGCGCACTCGTCGAGGCCGGCTGCGTCAACGCCTGGGTGACGCGCGAGGCCGCCCCGCATGGCCTTTGCTACGCACCCGATCCCTCAAGCCAGCCAGCCTGCACCATCGGCGGCAACATCGCCACCAACTCGGGCGGTCCACACACGCTCAAGTACGGCGTCACCACCAACCATGTCTTGGGACTGGAACTGGTGCTGCCCGACGGCTCGGTGCAATGGCTTGGCGTCACCCCCGATGGCGGCGAGGACGTGGAGGGCTACGATCTGCGCGGTGCGCTCATTGGCAGCGAAGGGATGTTTGGCGTCGTCACGCGCGCGTTGCTTCGCCTGATCCCCACGCCGACGCACTGGCGGACTTTCCTGGGTGTGTTTGACACCGTGGACGAGGCAAGCCACGCCGTGAGCGACATCATTGCTGCGGGCATCGTGCCTGCCGCGCTGGAAATGATGGACAGGCTCATCGTGAGCGCGCTGGAAGAAGCGTATCACTTTGGCTTTCCGCTCGACGCGGGCGCGGTGCTCATCATCGAACTCGATGGTCTGCCCGCGGGCTTGGCTGCGCAGGCGGGTGTCATCGAGGCCCTCTGCCGTGGCCGCGGTGCACGCGAGGTGCGGGTGGCTCGCGACGAGGCCGAGCGTGCAGCCTTGTGGAAGTGCCGCAAGCGCGCTTTTGGAGCCATTGGCCGGCTCAGCCCCAACTACGTCACCCAGGACGGCGTGGTGCCGCGCAGCAAGCTGCCGCAGATCATGCAGTTCATCCAGGAAACCAGCCGGCGCCACGACCTGCGCATTCCCAATGTGTTTCACGCGGGCGACGGCAACATCCACCCGCTCATCCTCTACGATGAAAGGGAGCCGGGCCAGGTGCAGCGTGCGCTGGCCGCAGGCCACGACATCCTCACCCGCTGTATTGAGCTGGGCGGCAGCGTCACTGGCGAGCATGGCATTGGCGTCGAGAAAATGGACTATATGGCGTTGCAGTTCACCGAAAGCGATCTGGATGCGATGCGCACGCTTCGGCGGGTGTTCGATCCCGACCAGCGTTGCAATCCGCACAAGATGTTTCCCGGCAGCAAACGCTGCTCGGACTTTGCCGTGCGCAAGCAGGCCCACGCCTGATGCGCCTGTGCCCCGCCAATCTGGACGAACTGCGCCACGCGCTCGCCACCGCCAACGGGCGGCGCGTGCCGGTGACCGGCTGGGATCTGCACGCGCTGGGGGCGCTCTTGGAGCATCATCCCGAGGACATGACGGCCACCGCGCAGGCGGGGATGTCGCTGGCGGATTTTCAGCACACCCTCGCACAAGCCGGCCAGTGGCTGCCCCTGGACCCACCCTTTCCCAAAGCCATGACGCTGGGCGCACTGATTGCCGGCAACCACAGCGGGCCGCGCCGATGGGGTTTTGGCACGGCGCGAGACTGGCTCATTGGGATCAGCGTCGTGTTGCCCGACGGCCGCCTTGTGAAATCAGGCGGGAAGGTTGTCAAGAATGTCGCCGGCTTTGACCTCTGCAAAGTCTTTGTCGGCAGTCACGGTACGCTAGGCATCATTGTCGAAGCGACGTTCAAGGTGCTGCCTCTTCCCAAGGCCCAACGCATCCTGCAACATATCTGCGCCACTCTTGAGGAAGCGGGTGCGCTGCTGGAGCGCGTGGTGGGTTCGCGACTGCATCTGGACATCCTTGATTTGCACCGCTTGCCCGGCTCTCCACCGACACTCGTGATGGGATTTGGTGGACCGCAGGAGGATGTGGACGAGCAGTGCCAAGCACTATCCCACCTTGGTATTTGCCAGCCCGGCGACATGGAGTACGACGGCCTCTTTCACAAGTGGCCCCATCGCAAATGCGCCGTGATGCCCTCTGCCCTCATGGACACGCTGGCAAGATTGGAAGGATGCGCCTTTGTTGCGCGTGCCGGCAATGGGGTGATTTACCACACACAAGGCCCTCCCGCACCGCCGGCCACCGCACCTTCAGCCTTGCAGCAGCGGCTCAAGGATGCGTTTGACCCGCATCACACGCTGCCCAGCCTGTGAGCAGCCCCCCCTCATCCACCCGATCCTTTCTTGATGCCAGCAAGGCGCAGGCGTGCGTCCACTGCGGGCTCTGCCTGAGCGCCTGCCCCACCTATCTGGAGACGGGTAATGAGAACGACTCGCCTCGCGGACGCATCTACATCATGCGTGCACTGGAGGAGCAGCGACTGGCGCTTGATGAACTCAGCACGGGCCCCATCGACCGCTGCTTGGGTTGCCGCGCGTGCGAGGTCGCCTGCCCCAGTGGCGTACAATATGGCGCGTTGCTGGAAGAGACGCGCGAGCACATTGAACAGCATCATCGCCGGCCCCTGCGGGAAAGGCTGTGGCGCTGGGGCATCGAGTTTGTCTTTTCCCGTCCCGTGCTCTTGCGCATGGCGCTCATCCCAGCCCGGCTGATCCGTGCAGCGCGACTGGGGTGGCTGCTGCCGAGGGTGATGCGCGAGGCACTGGCACTGCTTCCGCCCAGCCAGCCCGCAACCCCGATCCCAGTCTTATCACCGGCGGCGGGCTCCCCCAAACGGCAGGTGGGCTTTCTCAGGGGCTGCGTGATGCAGGTTCTCTTCGCACGAACCAATGCAGCCAGTGTGAAGCTCTTGAACCAATCCGGCTGCGATGTACTCACCCCGCCTGAGCAAGGCTGCTGCGGCGCGTTGTTCGCCCATTCAGGCCGTCTGGACGCCGCCCGCGACTGCGCGCGCAAAAACATCGCTACCTTTGAAGCCCAGCCGGTGGATGCCATCGTGGTCAATGCCGCCGGCTGTGGCAGCATGTTAAAGGAATACGGGCACCTTCTCAAGGACGACCCCGCATGGCGCGAGCGCGCCGCCCGCTTTAGCGAAAAGGTTCGCGACTTGGTGGAGGAATTAAAGCCGGCGAAGGCGGTGAGTGCGCGAGCCACCACACCCCTCAAGGTGACCTATCATGACGCCTGCCACCTGGCTCATGCACAACGGATCTGCACCGCCCCAAGAGATTTGGTGCGTGCGATCCAGGGCGTGGATTTGTTGGAACTCACCGAAGCCTCGATGTGTTGCGGCAGCGCTGGAAGCTACAACCTCACCGAGCCGCAGATGGCGGCCCAGCTACAGGAGCGCAAGTGCGCCCACATTGTGGCCACAGGCGCGGACGTGGTGCTGACCAGCAATCCCGGGTGCCTGCTGCAAATTCAAGCGGGCCTGGAGCGAGCCGGTGCCGGCCACATCCGTGTCGAGCACATCGCAGACTTCCTAGAACGCGAGCAATACCACTAGTTGGCGCGGCGAACCACGCGACCATGCCGCTGGCCATTCGAGCGCCCCTCTTCCACCACAAAGCGACCGCCCACCAGCACCCATCCCACGCCTTTGGCGTACTGATGGGGCGCTGCGTAAGTTGCCGCATCCGCGATCGTGGCCGGATCAAACACCACCACATCGGCCCAATCGCCAACCTTTAACTCACCGCGATCGGGGATGCCGAAGGTGCGCGCGGGAAGGCTGGTCATGCGTCCCACGGCCTCTTCGAGGGTGATGAGGTGTTCCTCGCGCACATAGCGGGCGAGAAAGCGCGCATTGTTCCCGTAACCCCGCGGATGAGGCACGCCCTCGCCCCAGACGCGCACGCCGCTGTCCGAGGCAAACATGGTGTGCCGATCCTTGAGGAACGTGCGCAAGTCGTCCTCGTTCATCCCATGAAACACCGCCGACGCACCTCCATTGCGCTCGACCTCCAGCAACAGCTCAATTTGTTGATCCATGCCACTCTGACCAAATCGCATTCGGGCCGCTGCGGGCACGCTCAGCCCGTTGAAGTTGGTCTGGTGTCGATAGTGGGCTAGAACCGCATAGGCGTAATCCTCGCGCCCGCTCTGTTTGAGTCGCTCTTTCATCTGCTGGATGATGCGCGCCTTCTCGGCCGGATTGTCTAGCAACTGGGCGAACCGCTCGCGGCCGCCGGCCACGGCATCGTCGGGAAGCAACTGCCGCAGCCCCGTGCTGGAGGCGGTGTACGCGTACTGATCCTGCGTGACCGCCACTCCCGCCGTGCGCGCCTTGGCAAGCAGCCCAAGCACTGCCGCCGCCTCCCCCCACTTGGTTTTGTCGCCAATCTTGATGTGCGAGACATGCACCGGCAGCCGCGCCTCGGTGCCGATGCGAACCAATTCTCCGATGGCTTGGGCGATTCGGGTTCCCTCGTTGCGCATGTGGCTGGCGTAAATGCCCCCGTGTGTGGACACGACCTTGGCCATCTCCAACAGTTCCTCCGTCTCGGCAAAGGTGCCGGGAAGATAAATGAGTCCCGTGGACATCCCCAAAGCGCCGTCGCGCATCGCACGGGCCGTCAACTGGCGCATCCGATCCAGCTCGTCGGCCGAAGGCTTCCTGCGGAACGATCCTCCCATCACCTGGGCCCGCACCGTGCCGTGGCCGATGAGGCTGGCTACATTCGCCGCTGTGCCGTTCGCCTCCAGCCCGCGGAAGAACGCCGCCAAATCCACGCGGGAGCTGCCACAGTTGCCCAGCACCAAAGTGGTGACGCCCATCCGCAGGAAATTCTCCGCCAGTGGATGCTCCGCGATGTTCTCCGCGTGCGTGTGGACGTCAATAAACCCCGGTGCAACCACCCAACCCCTGACATCAATTTCCACCCGCCCCTTTACGCTCACCGCGCCCAAGGCTTGGATGCGCCCGCCCTGCACCGCCACGTCACCACGAAATGCCGCCTTGCCGGTGCCGTCCACCAACAGGCCGTTGCGCAACACAACATCGGGCGCCGCCGCCCCAAGACACACTCCGTGCAGAAGCAAAAGAGGCAGGGCGCGAAGGGTCATCTGACACAAGATGGCGCAGGTGCCCACCGCAGGCAATCAGGCTTTGCTGCCGGAGCCGATCGCTTTGCTGTATCCAGCGGCGTCCAGCAAGCTTGAGGCTGCGCCAGCGGCAAGGCGCATCTTAAAGAACCATCCAGCCCCGTAGGGGTCGTTGTTGACGAGCGCGGGATTTTCCGCCAGCGATGGATTTACTTCGACCACCTCACCGGCAGCGGGGCAGTAGATGTCGCTGGCAGACTTCACCGACTCGACCACCGCGCAGGATTCACCAGCGGCCAGCACGCGCCCCACTTTGGGCAGCTCGACAAACACGATGTCGGTGAGCTCGTGCTGCGCGTGGTCGGTGATGCCGACCGTGGCCACGCCCGCGGCGTTGCGCAACCATTCGTGGGTGGGCGCGTAGAGAAGTTCTGCGGGGATTTGTGTGCTCATGGGGTGGGTCGCCGATAAAAGGGTTTGGGCACCACGAGCGCTGGATAGCGCGTCTGGCGCACGATTAATTCCAGAGGCTGGCCCGCGTGGGCTTGCGCGAGCGGCAGGCAAGCCAGGCCAATGCCCGCGCCCAAGGTGGGGCTCATCGTGCCGCTGCTGACGTTTGCCAGGAGCTGACTCTCGCCGGGAATGAAAAGCTCGCAGCCCATGCGCGGGGGCGGTGCCTTTCCCGTGAGTTGGAAGGCGACCGACTTGCGTTGCAACCCTCCCGCCTTCTGAGCGGCCAGAGGAGCTGCTCCAACGAAGGGCCCCTTCTCGCACTTCACAAACGCACCCAGGCCCGCTTCGATGGGCGAAGTCTGCTCGTCAAGCTCATGGCCGTAGAGCGGGTAGCACGACTCAAGCCGCAGCGTGTCGCGTGCACCCAGCCCGCAAGGCTTGATCCCAGAAGATTGTCCCGCGCGCAATGCAGCCTCCCAGATGTCGGCGATGTGCGTGGCTGGCGAGACAAACTCAAAACCATCCTCGCCCGTGTAGCCGGTTCGCGCGACGAACACCTTATCGGTTCCAACGGCGTAGGCTTCCACGCCATTCTTGCGCAGCGCGGAGGGCTTAAGGCCAGCAATCAAACCTTGGCCGGGAAGCAGGCTGTCCACAAAACCGGCGGTCGCAGGCCCCTGCAGAGCCAGCGCGGCATACTCACCAGAGAGATTTTTTAGAGAGACCTGTCGCCGGTCGGCAAATTGATCCAGCTGCGACTCAAGCCACGCCATGTCCGCGTCAATACGCGCGGCGTTGATGATCAGGAAAAACGTCTCCTCCCCGATGCGGTAGGCGTAGAGGTCGTCCACCGTGCCACCTTGCGTGTTGCATAGAATGGTGTACTGCGCCATCCCGACGTCCAGACGCGCAAGATCGTTGGTGAGCACACCATTGAGAAATCGCGCCGCCGCCGGGCCGCTCACCCACACTTCGCCCATGTGCGAAATGTCAAAGAGACCAGCCGCGCGGCGAACCGCCAGATGTTCCTCGATGATGCCACTGTACTTGACCGGAAGCTCCCAGCCGCCGAAGTCAATCAACTGCCCGCCATGCGCGGCGTGCCAGTCGTACAGCGGCGTCCGTTGGAGCGTCATGTCAGGAAAAGCGGGAAGCGGCCACCTAGCCCCAGATCTCGGTTCGAAGCTGGGCGCGTGGCACGGCCATGTGATTGACCACAAGATCCTCGGCAAATTCCACCAGCGGCGTCGGACCACAGGCGTAGAACACCGCGTTACCAATGTCGGTCACCTGTTCGCGAATCCAAGCCACGTCCAGTCTGCCGCGGCGTCCCTCCCAAGGGTCGTCCACCTCCAAGCGCGTGCAGGTCACGGCAAACTTGAGGTTGGGATTTCGCTTTTCCATCTCGCGAAACTCGTCATGAAAGATGATGTCCTTGGTGGTGCGCACGGAATAAAGGACCGTCAGGCGCGTGGAAAGCCCTCGCGATGTGGCCTCGCGCGCAAAACCGCGAAAGGGAGTGACGCCCGATCCGCCCGCGATGCAAATCAGGTGTTTGTCAGCATCGTAGACAGGCAGGAACTTTCCTGCCGGACGGATCACTTGCAAGAGGTCGCCCTCCTTGGCCCAGTCAACCATGCGCGTTCCCATCCTGCCCTCGCGCTTGACGGTAATTTCAAAGTGGCCGCGATCGAGCGCACAGCTTGAGAGCGAGTAGGCCCGGCGGTACTTCGGGGTGTCCGGCCAGGACACGGTGATGAATTGTCCCGTCAGAAACTGCGGATTGTAATCCTGCGGCCAGATGAGGCGAATCGTCTTGGTGTCGGGCAGCTCCATCACCACCCGTTCAACCACCATCTCGACCGGCTGCTTGGAGGTCGTGATTGCGGCGGGGGCAGGAGCGGCCGGCTGCAGTTGGCCCGGCGTTGGGTTCATCGCGAGGAGAGGGCCCGCGGCAGCTCAACGCACGCCGCCTCCTTGGTGCTGCGCACATACACACGCCCGTTGCTCAGCGCGGGGGTTGACCAACACTTGCCATCTACCACATGGGCCCGCGCCAATTCGGGCTGCTCAGCCGCCTGCGCCGCCAGCAACACCAAGTCGCCCAAATCGGTCAGCACCAGTAGGTGCCCGCCAGCCAGCACCGCATTGCCCGCGCCAAAATTGGGCTTCTGCCATTTCACAGCACCAGTCGCAAGCTCCACACATTTCACAGGCCCCGTCGCATATTCCTTAAAACCAAAAACCCCGTAGAGGTGCCCCTCGCGGTGCAAGGGCGTGCTCCAGTGATTGGCCGACTGGCCATTGCCGTGCGCGCGCCACTGCTCCTCGGCGGCCCACTTCCCATCGGTCTTGGAAATACGGTAGGCGCCGCCGCCCACTCCGTAACCCGCCGAGCAGTACACCACGTCTTGCGCCACCACCGGACTGATGGCAGTGGAAACCGAAAACCGGAAGGCCTGCCGCCACAGTTCACGCCCCGTGGCGCGGTCCAGCGAAACCAGTCCGCTCTGCACAAAGAAAATCACCTGCGCCACTCCGTGGAGCGTCGTGCGCACCGGGGTGGCATGCGTGATGGTTTCGGTTCCAGATTTCCAAAACACCTTGCCGGTCAGCTTGTCAAAGGCGAGAAACGTCGAACCGGCACCACCGCCCGCGACGAAGACCTGATCGCCGTCCAGCAACGGCGAGGCGGCGTTCTTCCATTTGATGTTGGGGCCTCCATGCTCCGCCATCAAGTCCACCATCCATGCCTTCTTTCCGGACTTGGCATTGAGGCACCACAAACGAAGATCCGAAGACAAGACGTACGCGTGGTCGCCGTCCAAGGTGGGCGTGGAGCGCGGTCCATCGCCGCCGTCATTTCCCTTGGCGCCTGCATTGCCACCGTTGTGCCCGTAATCCGCGGCCCCCAACTCCACCGCCCACGCTTCCTTTCCGGTCATCGCATCAAGGGCCACCACGCACTCGCGGCCCTCGCGAATCACCTGAGTGACGGCAAGGCCTTGCGATACCGCGAAGGAACTAAATCCTCCCGGTGCCGGAACCTTCCAGAGCGTGCGCAACCCCGATGCCGGCCACTTGGCGGGAATCTTCTCCACGGTGGAGCCATCGTGGTTCGGGCCGCGATATTGGGTCCAGTCGGCCGCCTGCGAAGATTCCAGAAGCAAGGCGAAGGCAAAAAAAGTCGCCAGAGGTTGCAAGTTCTTCATGGTTGCCGCCATAGAGGAAGGCGCGATGTTAGGCCTTGAGGGCGCTTCTTCAAGCAACATTTTGCACCGGCACACACGCATGTTCGCCTGCCCCTGACGCAGAGAGCCCAAGGCGCGACGCGACTTCCTGCGCCAGCACCTCATAGGCAGCGGCGGCAGCACTGTGGGGATCATACTGCAGTATGGAACAGCCGTGACTGGGCGCCTCGGCCAAGCGCGTGGAGCGCGGGATGCGCGTCTCAAACACCTTCTCGCCAAAATGCCGGGACGCTTCCTCGACCACCTGCGAAGAGAGCCGCGTGCGCGCGTCATACATGGTCATCACGATCCCCATGATGGAGAGCGATGGATTTTCGCCCGACTGCCGCACACGCTCGAGCAGCCAGTTCACCGTGGAAATTCCCTCGAGCGCGTAATACTCGCACTGTAGGGGCACCAGCACGCTCTCCGCCGCCACAAACGCATTGAGTGTCAGCACGCCCAGCGAGGGCGGCGAATCGATGAGCACCACGTCAAACTGCGCGCGCTCAGTGAGCCCCTGCAACGCCCGACGCAGCCGCTGCAGATGCCCCTCCATTCGGGGCAGTTCAATCTCCGCGCCGCACAGATCCATCTCGCTGGGGACGATGAACAGGTTGGGCTGGGAAGTGGCCCGCACCTTGTCCACCAGCAGCTCGTGCCCCAGCAACGCGCCGTAGACGCTGCCACCGGCCACCTTCTCCAATCCCAGACCGCTGGTGGCATTGGCTTGCGGATCCAAATCGAGCAGCAGCACCGAACGCCCCTGCGCAGCGAGGCAGGCGGCCAGATTCACCGCAGTGGTGGTCTTGCCGACGCCCCCCTTCTGAGTGGCCACGACGATCACGTGACTCACGGGAGGCATTAGACCCCTGCCCCCCATCTCGTGGGGAGAAAAAATTATTCGCACGGCCGCTGGCAACGCCCTTGCCCCCAAGCCCGCTGGACAGTCAGGCATCCTCCTGCCACCTTTTGCAGGTGAGTTTTGTCGACGCCTACCGCCAGCTTCCGCTGGAGCGCCTGTTGCACCTGTCCATGCAGTGCCCAGCCGCCGACGCCCGGCACAGTGTGGGGTTGGGAAGGCCCACTCTGTCGGATTTTGCCCGGCTTATTTCCCCAGAGGGAGCCGCCTGCCTGGAGCCCATGGCCCGGCGCACCCAGACGCTCACGCAGCAGCGCTTTGGCAAGGTCATTCGCATGTTTGCGCCCTTGTACCTTTCAAACGAATGCATCAACAACTGCGCCTACTGCGGATTCTCACGCGACAACCCCATCCTGCGGCTCACCCTCTCGCCGGACGAAGCAGCCGCCGAGGCGCGGGCTCTGGCTGCACAGGGGTTTCGTAATCTGCTGCTCGTGGCAGGCGAGCATCCGCGATTTATCTCTGCCACTTACTTGCGCGACTGCACCGCCGCCCTGCGCCAAGTGGTGCCGGGCATCGCGCTCGAAGTGGGCCCCATGGAAACTGACGAGTATCGGCCCATCGTCGCCGCCGGAGCTGAAGGTCTGGTGGTGTATCAGGAAACCTACGACCGGCCTGTGTATGCCGACCTCCACACGGCAGGCCCCAAGCGCGACTTTGACTGGCGACTGGCTACGCCAGAGCGCGCGTACGCGGCGGGATTCCGCCGCTTGGGAATCGGCGTGCTGCTGGGCCTGGGCGACTGGCGTTGGGAAGCCCTGTGCGTGGCGGCCCACGCGCAATGGCTGCTGCGGCATTGCTGGAAGGCGCAGCTCACGATTTCCCTGCCGCGCCTGCGCCCCTGTGCCGGAGACTTCGAGCCACGAGTGAACGTGACGGACGCAGAGCTGGTGCAGTTGCTCTGCGCGCTGCGCCTCTTTCTTCCCGACGTGGGGTTGGTGCTCTCCACCCGCGAAAGCGCCCGTCTGCGCGACCGCCTGCTGCTCCTGGGCGTCACTCACATGAGTGCGGGCAGCCACACCGAGCCCGGCGGCTACACCGGTGCGGGCCGCGACAAGATTCACCGCACGCAGCGCGGCAGCATCGTGGCGTTGGCTGAGGGCTCAAGCCAATGGGCCACCGGCCAGTTTGACATCGCCGACGAACGCCCCCCCGCCGAAGTAGCCGCGCAGATCTGCGCCGCCGGCTACGAGCCGGTTTGGAAGGACTGGGACTGCGCGCTCCACACGTAAAGACTCTTACGACGGCAATCGCCATTGACGGGCGGATGCGCCGGGCTATCCTGCCACTCTTGTTGGAATCGCTGCAGTTTGCCCCCGGTGTCCCCGCACGTGCTCCCAGCGGGCCGCGGCGGCGCCTCATTCACGCGCGGCTGCGCCACCGGAATCTGGATGCGCCGCCCGCGCCCCCCATGCGCTTTTGGGAGAGCGGCTGGATCGACATCGCCCGGCACGACATCCCCATCGGCCTGCGAGAGCCCCTGCGCGTCCTGCACCTTTCGGACCTGCATGCATCGCGTGTGGTGAGCCTGGGCTACCTCGAGCGCGTGTTCGAGCTGGGACTGGAGCACAAGCCGCACCTCATCTGCCTCACAGGCGATTTCATCACCTGGAAATACAACGCATACGACCCCTACGCAGCCGCCCTGAAACGCCTCTCCCGCGCCGCCCCGACCTTCGCCTGTCTGGGCAATCACGACGGTGGCCCGTGGGCTGGCAGCAGGCTGGGCTATGCCAGCGCGCATCCGGTGCGGCGCCTGCTTCGTCAGGCGGGTGTCACCCTGCTGCACAATCGGGGCTGCGCCCTGCAATTGGGAAGCCAATGCCTGAATCTGGTTGGGGTGGGCGATCCATGGAATGACGAATGCCATCCCGAGGCGGCGTTTGCCACTCCACTCGAACCGGGCGCGCCCACGGTGGTGCTCTCCCACAACCCGGATACCAAGACCCTTCTGGCTCCTTTTCACTGGTCCTTGATGCTGAGCGGCCACACCCATGGCGGCCAATGGCTGCTGCCCGGACTGGGCGCGCTACTGGCACCGGTTCGTGACAAGCACCGGGTGCGCGGGCTTCACCTCTGGCGCGGCCGCTGGGTCTACATCACCAAGGGCGTGGGCAACCTGCACGGGCTGCGCCTCAATTGCCGCCCGGAAGCCGCGCTGTTGACGTTGAGCTAACGATGCCTCACGGGGTGCTCATCACCAACGGCGAGCCGCTGGCGGCGCAGCTTCCCTGTGCGCTGGAGGATTTCTTGAAAAGCCGGGAGCTGCGGCCGCGCAGTGTGGTGGTGGAGCACAACGGCGAAGCCGTGGCGCCCTCGGAGTTTTGGGGGCGCATCCTGCAGAATGGCGATCGGCTTGAAATTGTCCGCATCGTGGCTGGTGGGTGATCTCCCATTTACTGCTGGCCAATGGCGCCGCGGCGAGGTTAGAGTCGCGCACCAGATCGCCCCATCTCTCAAATGAAAACCACGCCCACTACCCTCACTGCCGCCCTCGCCTTCATCCTCGGCCTCACGGCTTGGGTGACAGGCCCCAGTGCCTTGCGCGCGGCCGACGAACCCAAAGGCAAGCCCGAGGCAAAGAAAGAGAAGCCCACGTTTGATGACGCCGCCAAGGTGTTCATCACCGAGATTCGCAAGCTCATTGCCACCGACCGCGATGCGGCAATCAAGGCGTACATCGACGGCGCCCGAAAGCTGGCGAAGGATTATCCCGATGAGGTTGGCCCCCAGGCCATGCTTCTGGAGGCCGCCTCCATCGTCGAGGAACCCAAGGTCCAAAAGGAAATTCTGGCGGGATTGGTGCAGCTTAAGAACAAGAAATTTGCCCCCATTGTCCAGCGCGCCGAGGGTCTCCTCAAGAAGACCGAGGCGCTGGGCAAGCCTGTGAACCTGAAGTTCAAGGCCGTGGATGGACGTGAAGTGGACCTCTCCAAGCTCAAAGGCAAGGTGGTGCTCATCGACTTCTGGGCCACCTGGTGCGGGCCGTGCGTCGCGGAACTTCCCAACGTGATGAAGACCTACGAAGCGTTGCACTCGAAGGGATTTGAAATCGTGGGAATCTCCCTCGACGACGACGAGGAGAAACTCACGTCCTTCGTCAAAGAAAAGAAGATGCCCTGGGTGCAGTACTTTGACGGCAAGGGCTGGGAGGGCAAACTGGCCAAGGAGTACGCCATCACCAGCATCCCGGCGATGTGGCTCGTGGACAAGAAGGGCAATCTGGTGGACATGAACGCCCGTGCCGGACTCGACAAGAAGGTGGAGAAGTATCTGGCGGCCGAGTAGCCCCTCAAAACCACCGGCTCGATATGTCCCGTCTCATCCAATGCGCGGCCGCATTTGCGTGCCTCAGCCTCATGGTCCAGCCTGCCACAGGGGCGGACGCGCCCGGCAAGTTTGATGATGCGGCGCGGCCGATCATCCAGGACGTCGGCAGGCAGCTCTCGGTGAACCTTCACGACGCGCTCCTGGCCTACGAGAAGGGCATCCGCGAAAAGCTCTTTAAGCAGTTCCCGGATCGGCCGGAGCCCTGGGCGATGTTGGTGGAGGTGGCTGCCAACTGGACCTATCTCGATCCGGCGTTAAAGCCCGTGCCCGCGGATCTCAAGCGCACCCGCGACCTTCTCAACGAAATCATCCAGGCACCCAACGCCGCGCAGACCACGCACGAACACGCCCGCGCCCACCTCGCCCAGTTGGACCGCCTGGGCAAGCCGCTGGCGATGCAATTTGAGGCGCTGCCCATGGAAGACGGGGGCGCCCGCGCCGTCGATCTGGCAAAAATGCGCGGTCAGGTGGTGCTCATCAGTTTTTGGGCCACTTGGTGCGGCCCGTGCGTGGCCGACGTGGACAGCCTTCAGGCGCTGCACAAGCAGCATCACAAGAAGGACGTCACGCCCCAGTTTGAGATTCTGGGAATCACGGCGGACCGCGAAGGCGACCGCTTGCGCCGGTTTCTGCGCGAGAACGGTGTCGCCTGGCCGCAGCACTTCGACGGCAAGGGCTGGCAGAATCGGTTTTTCGAGGAGCACGGGATCACTCTCATTCCCACCATGTGGCTGGTGGATCGCGCCGGCAATTTGCGCGACTTAAACGCGCGCCATGATCTGGCAGCCAAGGTTTCAAAACTGCTGGCCGAGCCCGCTCCAGCGGTGGTGCCCACCCCCGTGGTTCCCAAGCCGCCGGTGCCACCGACTACTCCCACTTCGCCGACGCCGCCCGAGAAGTCGAAGGAGGCCCCGCCTGCACCCAAGGCTCCGCCGTCCAAGGGGCCCGAACCCAAGTCGTAGGCGGCCATGTTCGCAAGACCGATTGCTCTTGCCATCCCCCCGGCCTTTGCGGCAGTTTCCCTGCCCCGATAGCGCGTCATAGCGCGCAACTGCATGGCAAAAGAGGAACCGATCGAACTGGAAGGCACCATCAGCGCAGTGCTTCCAGGAACCATGTTCCGCGTGAAGCTTCCCAACGGGCGCGAGGTGCTCGCGCACATCTCCGGAAAAATGCGCAAGCACTTCATCCGGATTTCCGTGGGCGACCGGGTCAACATCGAGATGTCGCCTTACGACCTCACCAAGGCGCGCATCAACTATCGGCACCGCTAGCCGCCCCCGGCACCACCATCTTGAACCGCGGGATGCGCACCTGCACGCGCCGTCCCTCTTCATCGGCTCCCAAATAGCTGCCTTCGGCAACGGCGTACCGTCCCTGAAAAAGGTGGTAGCTGTTGTACGTGAATCGGGCACCGGGCTGGATGGTGGGAAACTGGCCCACCACGCCGTCGCCTTCCACAGCCACGGTGTCGCCGGTCTCGCTGCGCACCACCCACTTGCGCCCCTTGATGGTCACGGGGCGGTCGGAGTCGTTGTGGATGCTGATGTAGTAGGCAAAACAATGCGGCCGGTCCGGCGGCGTCACCGCCTGGGTTTGATACACCAGATCATCCACGCTCACATGCAATCCCTTAAGTTCGTGATGGGCGCCCTCCGCTGACATGTGAGGGAGAAAATACCGCACCGGCTGCCGCGGGCAATCCTTTGTCTCTGAACAACTGCTCCCCAACTAATCGTTGCGCCGCCCATTCCTTTGCGGCACGCTCCTCCTCGCAGATGGGGCGCCATTTCCCACACCGAACCCCGGTTGATTGGGGACGCTATCGGTCCAAACTGGCCACCGCCGGATCGCTGGCCCTCCACGTGTGTCTGGCGGGCGTTGGCCTCGCTTGGTTCCACGAGCCCCCTGTTTCCACGTTGCTGCAAAAAACTGAATTGCCGGAACTGACCATCACGTTGCTGCCACCGGCGCAAACTTTCATCAAGGTTTCCCCCGACAGCCCCCCTGCTCCGCGCCCCAAGGACGCAGCGCATTATGCCGCCCAAAATAGCGCGGCAAGCAGCCCGGACCCGGTTTCCAAAACCTCTTCACCAAGGAGCAAATCTCCTTCAGCGTTCCTGCCGGTGATGGCCACGCTTCCCAAGATTGCCGCCGCGCCTCCTGTGGTTGCACCACGCCCTCCCCTGCCCCACGCAGCGCCCCAATCGCAGCCTCGCACCATTGCGACGGCGCCACGCTTTCCCGCACTGGTTGCTTCGGTTGAGCCGGCCCGGCCTGCACTTCAGCCCACCCTTTCAGAATCACCCCGGCTTTCCACCCCGTCGGAACCCCTCGGCCGCTTGAACGAGCCGCGCATGGCGTCGCTGCCCGCAGCCCAATTGCCGCCCTTGCCTGAAAGCGCGCCCGAGCCCTCAGGCCCCCCCATCAACCCGATCCTCTCCCAGGCCAAATCCCGGCTACCCGTTTCGGTGGGATCGACGCCCGCGCCTGCGGCCGGTGGCAACGCCCGGCAGGGACCGCTCCGGCTGGAAACCGAGGGCTTCACCCGCGGTGCATACGACGACCGGATGCTCACCGCCATCTACCTGCAGTGGATTCGACTGCTGGGTGAGCATCGCATCCATGAACCCTTCGTCGTCGTGGTGGACTTTGACCAGACGGCCGACGGCGCCATCCGAAACTTGCGCGCCGTGACCACCGATTTTACACCTGTCGCCACAGCCGATCCGTCCGCGCTGCCCCGACACCTCTGTGTGGAGTCCATCCAGGTGCCGCAGCCCTATGGGCGCTGGCCAGAAAGTGTGCGCCGCGAAATTGGCGCCGACCGGCGCAAGTGCCGAATCTCCTTCCACCTCATCATCGTACCCCACTAAAAACCATGTTCCACGCCCTCCGACGACACCTGCCCCGGCTTCTGGCCACCACGATGCTGCTCGCTGCGACGGCCCTGCCCATGAAAGCGAGCGCCGGGCCCGCCGCAGGCGCTGCCCCGGCTGGGAACAACACGGCTGAAGCCGCCGCCCCCAAGCCGCAGGAGGAGGCCAAGATGACGCCGATGGAAGTCGTCGTGGTGGGGCTGCTGGGAATCATCTCGATCGTCAGCCTTTCCTTCATCATCGAGCGGGCCATCGTGCTGCAAGCCAAGCGCGTGATTCCACCCGATGTCGTCATCGGCCAGCGCCACACCAAGGAACCCGACCAGATTCCTGCGCTGCGCGCCCTCTGCAACCAAAGCGATTCCACCTACGGGCGGCTGCTGGGTTATGCGATCGACCATTTACACCTTTCGCGACAGGAAAACGCCGAGGCCCTCCAGACGCGGGCACGGCAGGAGATCACGGTGCTGGAGCGCCGGATGGTGGCGTTGGAAATCTTCACGGGCATCGCGCCCCTGTTGGGACTCGTGGGCACCATTTTCGGCCTGATTGTCCTCTTCAAGGGCATGGGCGGCGCGGGCGAAGGCCACAACACCGGGCTGTTTGCGCAAGGCATCAGCATCGCCCTCAATGCCACGCTGCTGGGTCTGGTGGTGGCCATCCCCTCGCTGGCGGGATGGAGCTATTTTAACAAGCGCATCGAGACCCTCTCCGTGGAAATGGAGAACCTGCTCGACGAGTTTCTGCGGCAGCAATACCGCTCACGCTAAAAGGGCCCCATGCGCTTCCAGAGTCACAAGCGACGCTCCACGCCCGCCATCATCATCGTCTCGTTGATTGACGTGCTGATGGTGGTGCTCATCTTTCTGGTCGTCAGCACGACCTTTCGCGAGCACCAGCTCACCATCAAGCTCGTGCTGCCCGAGTCCAAGCAGGGCAGCAAAAAAGGAGCGGCCGGGCCGGCACCGGTGATTGTCGTGGTGGGCAGGGAGAAGCCCCACATCCACATCGACAGCAAGCCGGTGAATCCCCAGCAGCTGGAGCAGGAACTCACGCGGCGCGTACAGGCAACGCCCCAGATTGCGCTGCAGATTCAGGCCGACCGCGACGCGCCCTACGGCGAGATTATCCGTGTGTGGGACGCGGCGAAGGCCGCCAAGGTCGCCCACATCGAAAGCAAGGTGTTGCCGATCGGCCCCTAGCGGGCGCGGGGACGCTCGCGGCGCGGGCGCAGGTGGTTGGCGCCGTGGACGGCGGAGTTCACCCTCAATCGCAGCCCGTTGAGGCGGATGAACCCCGTGGCGTCATCCTGATTGTACGCCTTGGTGGGATCGGCCTCCATCGTGGCGATGTGCGGGTTGTAAAGGCTCACACCGCTCTTGCGCCCCGCGGCATGGAGGCCGCCCTTGTAGAGCTTCACGCGCACCGTTCCTGAAACATGGCGCTGCGACTCCTCCACCAAAGCCTGCAGTGCCAGTCGCTCCGGCGAGAACCAGAAACCGTAGTAGACCAATTCCGAGTAGCGCGGGATGAGTGAGTCGCGCAGGTGCATCACCTCGCGGTCCATCGTCAGGCTCTCCATCTGGCGGTGCGCAAATTGCAGGATGGCCCCTCCGGGCGTCTCGTACACTCCCCGGCTTTTCATGCCGACGAACCGGTTTTCCACCATGTCCACGCGGCCCACTCCATGCTTGCCACCCAGCTTGTTGAGCGCGCGCATCACGCCCAGTGGCGCCAGCTTCCTGCCATTGACGGCGATGCAATCACCGCGCTCATATTCCAGCGTCACCATTTCCGGCTTGTCCGGCGCCTGTTCGGGAAGGACTGAGAGCGTGGTGAAGTAGCCGCGATGCCGCGGATCGCCGGCGTCAAACCAGGGATCCTCCAGAATCCCCGCCTCGTAGGAGATGTGGAGAAGGTTGCGATCCATCGAGAAGGGCTTTTTCGCGCTGGCCTGCACCGGGATTCGTTTGGCGGCACAGTAGTCAATCATCTCCTGACGACCGGGAAACTGGTTTCGAAAGCGTTCGTCACGCCAAGGTGCGATGATGGCCAGTTCGGGCGCGAGCGCCGCGGCCGTGAGCTCAAATCGCACCTGGTCGTTGCCCTTGCCCGTGGCGCCATGGGCGATCGCATCGGCGCCCTCACGGCGGGCGATGTCGATCATGCGCTGGGCAATCAGCGGCCGCGCGATGCTAGTGCCCAGAAAGTACTGTCCCTCGTACACCGCGCCTGCGCGCAGCATGGGAAAGATGAAGTCGCGCGCAAATTCCTCCTGCAGGTCGTCGATGTACACCTGGGCGGCGCCGGTGCCCTTCGCCTTCTTCTCAAGCCCGCGCAGCTCCTCCTCCTGGCCGATGTCGGCGCAGAAGGCGATCATCTGGGCTTGGTACGTCTCCCGAATCCATGACAACAGGACCGAGGTGTCCAGTCCCCCGGAATATGCCAACACAATTTTCATCTCGTGCGTGGGGATTAGAGCCAAGCCGGCGCGCTGCCAAGCAGAATCGCCGGAATGAAGCTCAGTCGAGCATGTGGCAGAAGAGGCCGTCGCGCAGCTTGGGTTCAAACCACGTGCTCTTGGGAGGCATGATTGCCCCCTCGTCGGCAATGCGCATGAGCTCCAGAATGCTGGTGGGGAACAGGGAAAAGGCGCAGGCGGCCGCACCCGAGTCGACCCGCTGTTCCAAAAACGAGGTCCCCCGAATCCCGCCCACAAATTCGATGCGCGTGCTGGTCCGGGGATCGTCGATTCCCAGCATCGGCGCCAGCACGTGCCGCTGCAACAAGGACACGTCGAGGGACTCGAGGGCATCGGTGCCTTGCAGCAATTGCCGGCGGAATCTTAACGCCCGCCAATGGCCCTCGATATACAGGCAGAGGGTGTGAGCCTCCTGGGGCTGCGCTGCGCCCGGTGCCACTTCAAACACGGCCTCCAACTTTTTAAGAAATGCAGCGGCGCAGAGGCCGTGCAGGTCTTTCACGGCGCGGTTGTAGGGGAGGATCCGCAGTTGGTCGTGCGGGAAAAGCACGGCCAGAAACTGCCCGCTGGCCCCCCGCCCCCCACGCGCCTTGAACACTCGCGCGGCAGCGGCGCTGCGGTGGTGCCCGTCGGCGATGTACACCGGCCCGATGCCGGCGAACGTGGCGCGCACCCGGGCAATTTCCCCCGGGGCGGCGAGGGTCCACGTCGTGTGACGCACGCCATCGGCTGCGACGAAATCGGTGTCCGGGCTGGATGCAATCCTGGCTGCGATGAAATCGTCGAACGACTTCTGCCCGCGGTAGGTCAGGAACACCGGCCCGGTCTGGCTGTTGAGGCACTCGATGTGGCGCACCCGGTCATCTTCCTTGTCCACGCGGGTAAGCTCGTGCTTCTTGATGGAGCCCTCGAGATATTCCTGGCAGCTGGCGGCCGCCACCAGGCCCACCTGAACGTGCGCGTCCATGATCTGACGATACAGGTAGAACCCCGGCAAGGCATCGCGGCGAAGGCTCCCCTGCGCCTGCATCGCCTGGAAATTCTCCGCGCCCTTCTCGTAGACCTCGGGCGCGTGCGGATCCGTGGCGGGGGGAAGGTCGATTTCAGGCCGGCCCACGCGCAGGAAACAGAGCGGATTGCCGGCAGCCAGGTCGCGGGCTTCGTCGGCGGACACCACATCGTAGGGCGGCGCGGCGATGCGCGCGGCCAATTCGGGCGCGGGACGCAGGGCGCAAAAGGGATTGAGTGTCGCCATAGAGGCCGGCGAAAGTAGCTTGCGTGACACGTCGGCGACGAGGTTTTTCTCAGGAGGATAATTCACTTGCCAGCGCGAGGCTTCCCATCATTATTGCGCCCATGCCGGCTTGGATGTCTGGCGCCAAACCGATGAGTGAGAATCGAAACCCAAGGTCGCATTGAGTCGCCCCTTCAACTCTAGGCAGAGTCACCCTCCAGGCTTCTTCATCCGAACCAACGAACGAATCCGCGTTCCCGAGGTTCGCGTCGTCACCAACGACGGAAAGCAATTGGGGGTTCATCCCACCCGTGTGGCCATCCAGATGGCCCGCGATCATGGGATGGATCTGGTGGAAATCGCCGCGACCGCCAGCCCGCCGGTTTGTCGCATCGTCAATTTCGGAAAGTACAAGTACGAACTCGCCAAGAAGGAGTCGGATGTCAAGAAGCACCAGCATGTGATGAAGGTGAAGGAGATCCAGCTGCGACCCTTCACTGACCCGCACGATTTTGAGTACCGGCTGCAACACGCCGTCGAGTTTCTCAATGAGGGGAACAAGGTGCGGGTCAGCCTGCGCTTCCGTGGACGCGAGAATGCCCACCAGGAATTTGGCCACCAGACGATGGGCAAGTTCGTCAATGAGCTGGTGGCCTATGGAAAGTCCGACGGCGCCCCTCGAAAGGTGGGCCGCGGCATCACGGTGCTCATCACCCCCATCCCGCCCTCGCAACGCGCCAAGCCCAACGCTTCACCCAACGCCAAACCGGAGGCGGCCAATCATCCCGCCACACCCCCGCGCCCGGAACGCGCCAATGGCACGCCTGCATCAGGTTTGAACACGCCCTTCGCCAATCTGTCGGTGCCCGCCACAAAGCCCAAAGCACCGGGGGCCTAGCGCAGCGCTCCCCGCCTTCGCAGGAGTTCGTCCATCGCGCGCTCCACGAGCAGATCAGCCAGCGGCGTGGTGTCCTCGTCCAACTGCTTTAGGGCAGACTGCAGCAGGATCAGATCACCGGCATCCTCACCCCCGGCCGCCAGCACTGATTCCACCGCCTCCACCGATCGCACGACGCGAGAGCGCACCTCCTCGGGAAGTTCGGCCTGCATTTCGCCGAGCGCCTGACGCGCCGCGGCAGCCGCCTCTCGTCCCCGCATCGATGCCTCCACCCACCGACGCGCGTCCCAATCCGCAAGGGCGTGCTCCACCGACTCCTCCACCATCTGCTGCACCTTCGTGTCCTCCACATCCACCGCCGACTTGATGGTGAGCCGCTTCTCGCAACCGGTCCGCGTGTCACGAGCCAGAACATGGAGCAGCCCATCGGCGTCCAGTTCGAACTGCACCCCCACCCGTGCCGCCCCGCGCGGTGCCGGATCGAAGGAGAGGGTGAACCGCCCCAGCGTCCAGTTGTCACGCGCTCGCTCGCGTTCGCCCTGCAGCACGTGCACGAGCAGCTCGCGCTGCCCATCCACGGCGTTGGTGAAGAGCTCCCCCGCCTTGGTTGGAATGGTCGTGTTGCGAGGAATCAACACATTCATCAAACCACCGAAGGTTTCAATCCCCAGCGACAGCGGGGTGACATCAAGCAGGAGCACGTCATTGAGCGACCCGGAGAGGATGGCACCTTGGATGGCGGCACCCAATGCCACGGCTTCCTCCGGGTGCTGCGAGGTGTTGAGCATGGGTCCGCGCCGGTCGGCATCGCTCATGGAAAGATTTCCGCGCACCGCACCAAACTGGGCACCATCCGCGCATTGAAACCACTCCGCCACCAGCCGCCGCACCAAGGGCATCCGCGTCTGTCCGCCAACCAGGATGACCTGATCCAGATCCGTCGCCGTCCATCCCGCGTCCGAGAGCGCCTGCCTGCAATGAGCGCGGGTCTTATCGATGATGGGCCTGGCGATTTTCTCCAATTCCTCACGGGTGAGCACGCAGTGAAAGTGGAACTGCTCAACTAGAAACGGCAGAACAATTTCCGTTTCCACCGCGCTGGAGAGCGCCACCTTCGCCGCCTCGGCTGCCATGCGCACTCGGGTCGAGGTCGCCGGATCATTCATGTCAGAAGGCCCGCCCGACGCGGCGATGCGCTCGGCCAGCCAACCGCCGAGCGCCTGGTCGATGTCGTCGCCTCCCAGACAGGTGTCACCGTGCGTGGCCCTCACTTCGAAAACACCCTCGCGAAGTTCCAGAAGCGAGAGGTCAAAGGTGCCGCCTCCCAGATCGTACACCGCGAGCTTGGAGCGCTCCCGCAGGCGGCTCAAGCCGTACGCCAGCGCCGCTGCCGTGGGCTCGTTGAGCACGCGCTCAACGACCCAACCGGCGAGTTCGCCGGCACGCTTGGTTGCCTCACGCTGTGCGTGATTGAAGTAGGCGGGAACCGTGATCACCGCGCGCTGCACAGGGCGGCCAAGCGCACCCTCCGCGCGCGCCTTGAGATCGCGCAGAATTTCCGCCGAGACTTCCTCGGGCAGATGGCTCGCGCCCCCCGCCAGAATGGCCAGCCGCCCATCGCGTTCACCCAGTGCCACCGCTGGCGGAGCATCGCCACGATCGCGGCCCATGTAGCGCTTCACCGAGACAACAGTGTCGGCTGGATGCGCTGCCAAGCTGCGGCGCGCCTCCACGCCCACGCTCACGGCCCGGCCGGCGTGATAGCGGACAATCGACGGCAGCAGGCGCTCTCCCTGGCTCGAGGCAAGAATGCCGGGAATGCCCGCTTCCACGAGGGCCACGGCGGAATTGGTCGTCCCCAAATCGATGCCGACAATGTCGTCCACGCCCCGCACTCTGCCCATCGCACCCGCCAATGCAACGCCACAGAATTGCCTTATTTACAATTCCCTGTGAGTGCGTCTCCAACTCCGATAGCCTTCGTTGCGTGCACTGCGTCGTCACGGCAGGCCCTGCCTTCGAACCCATCGATGAAGTCCGCAGGATCACCAACCATTCGACGGGCAGGCTCGGCTGCGCTCTAGCCGACTCGCTGGTGCGCGGCGGCCATCGAGTGACGTTGCTGCTTTCTGATACGGCGCTCCACCGGCCTCGTTCGGCTGCGATCGAGATCGTTCGCTTCTCCACCAGTGCCGATCTCAAGGAACGGCTTCGTGAAAATGCCCAGTCGGAAATTGGCGGCGTGTTCCATGCGGCCGCTGTGGCCGATTTTCGTGTGGCAGGCGTGCGACCGGCAGGCCCACTGCGTCTTTCGCCACGGATTGAAAAGGAACGGAAACTTCCCACGCGCACGGAAGGCTATTGGTTGCGCTTGGTTCCCGCGCCCAAGCTCATTGGATCACTGCGAAGATGGTTCCCCTCGGCGTTGCTGGTGGGCTGGAAGTTTGAAGTGGAGGGCCAAGCCGCCGATGCCTTGAGCGAGGGCCGCTCGCAGCTTGTCCGAAACAAGACCGATGTCTGCGTGGTGAACGGTCCGGCTTACGGCGAAGGCTTTGGAGTCGTCACCCGCCGGGAGATGCGGCATGCGCCAAACCCGACGCGGCTCTTTCGCGAACTGCTTGGGCTCCTCAACACCCGCACCTGATCTAAAAAGCTACATCTGGTCGGGCACTTCGATTCCCAAGAGATCAAGCCCTTCCCGCAGCACGAGGCTGGTGAGTTTGCAGAGCGCGAGGCGCGACTGCCTTTCCACTGGCGGGGCCTTCAACACCGGGCAGGCCTCGTAGAACGCGGTGAAGTCGCCAGCCAAATCGTAGAGGTAGGAGCAGAGATAGTTGGGACGGTATTCGGCCGCGACCATTTCCAACACCAAGCCAAAATTGAGCAGCCGCTTGGCCAGAGCCAACTCCTGCGGTGCGGCCAGCGCCAGGGTTGCGCCTTGGGTGTCGGGCATTTCTCCCCGCCGGAAGATGCCGCGCACCCGCGTGCAGGCGTATTGGAGGTAGGGCGCGGTGTTGCCTTGGAGTGAGAGCATCTTGTCCCAGTCAAAGACGTAGTCGCTCTGGCGATTGTTGGAAAGGTCGGCGTACTTTAACGCCCCGAGCCCAACGGCGCGCGCGATCTCAATCCGCTGCGTCGGCGGCAGCTCCCCGTTCTTTTCCGTCACGGCCGCCAGCGCGCGCGACTCGGCCTCATCCAGCAGGGCCGTCAGTTTCACCACCTCGCCTTCGCGAGTCTTGAAGGGCTTTCCGTCGGGACCGAGGATCGATCCAAACCAGACGTGCTCCAACTTGGCCGCGCAGGCCGGATGCCATTTCCCAAAGATGGCAAACACCTGCTGGAAGTGCAGCTGCTGCCGGCCGTCGGTGACATAGAGAATTTCATCCGCCTGCCATTGCTTCACGCGGTGGCGCAGCGTGGCCAGATCGGTGGTACAATAGTTGGCGGCGCCGTCGCTCTTGCGGATGAGTGCGGGCTTGTCATGCAACGTGGAGTGATCCCTGAAGAAGACCACTTGCGCGCCGTCGCTTTCTTCTGAAATGCCTGCGCGAGACAGCTCGCCCAGCACGCCAGCCAACTGGTCATTGTAAAAGCTTTCTCCCAAGGTGTGGTCGAAGCGGATGCCAAGCCGCGCGTACACCGAATCAAACTGGGACTGCGAGAGCGCCTGCATGCGCCGCCAGATGGAGAGGTTTTCAAGGTCGCCCCCCTGAAGCTTCACGAGCTGGGCGCGCGCCTGATCACGCACACTGCCGTCTTCCTTTGCGGCATGGTTGACCGCCTGATAGAGCCGCTCCAATTCTGCGATGGGATCGCGTTGCAAGGCCTCTTCGTTGAGAAGCGTACGCCACCCCACGATCAACATCCCAAACTGGGTGCCCCAGTCACCGATGTGGTTATCGGTGATCACGCGGTGGCCGAGCCTGCGGAACACCCGCGCCAGCGCGTCGCCCAAAATGGTGGAGCGAATGTGGCCCACGTGCATGGGCTTGGCCACATTGGGCGAGCTAAAGTCGATCACCACCGTGCGAGGCTCTGCAGTGGCTTCCACGAAGCTGCCGCCGGAACCCAGCACGTGCTGCAAGCGGGCATTGAGCGCGCTTCCCGAGAGACGAAAGTTGATGAAGCCCGGCCCGGCCACAGTCACCTGCTCGCACCAGCTTGAAACATCCAGTGCAGCGACGACCTTCTCCGCCAATTCGCGTGGGTTAAGCCGGTGTTGTCTGGCCAGCATCATCAGGGCATTGGCCTGATAGTCGCCGTGCTTTGGCTCAGGGCACGGCCGCACGAGAACGCGCCGCGTGTCGGCCTCCGGCACCACGGCGCTCACGGCTGCTTGAAGCCTCTTCTCAATGCAGCGATGAATCACGGGAAGAAAGACCGGCCTTGCCGCGCCTACTTTTGCGGAATGGGCTGTTGGATGGCCTGCAACATGCCTGCGGCATCCGGGGCGTTCTCTAGTGCCAGCCGGAATTCGCGATTGTGCAGCCGCTTGGCGATGTTGGCCAGAGTGTGCAGGTGCCGCTGGAACTGCCCCTGCGGAACCAAGAACAACACGACCAATTTCACCGGCTGATTGTCCAGTGCCTCAAAATTGATCCCGGCCTTGGATCGGCCGAGGATGCCCACCACTTCATCGATGATCTCGATGGAGGCATGCGGAATGCCGATGCCAAAACCAATGCCGGTGCTCATCGACATCTCGCGCTTCTTGACCACCTCCACCACCGAATCTCGCTCCGCCGCAGGAATCCGCCCACACGTCACCAAGGTGTCCACCAATTCCTCGATGGCTTCCCACCGATTGGTGGCGTGCAAGTCGGGAACAATCTGGTCGGGGCGGATGATTTCGCTGAGTATCATGACAACGGCGACGTATTTGGCCGGGTCGCGGCCGGCAGTTCAAGACTCAATTCGGTGCCACATCCTCCCAGCCGCCCCTGCCAGCACCACGAGGCTCTCCCACCACCAGCCCGCCACCTGCCCCAAAGTCATGCTTTGGGTGAGGAGCGGCAACGCCACCATGAGCACCAGCGCGTTGCCCAGAAAGATGACCACCACCGAAAAGAGGATTCCCTGCGAATCTAAATCAGGCTGTCGCACCTGCAGCACGCAGGCCGTGAGCGTGACGTGAAAGGCGTAGGCAGCGCCCAGTGCCAAATGATAGGCACCCAGCGCCATCGGGCCTTCCCATGCGTCCAGCGCGGCGCCCGAGTGATACACCACAGCCACCAGCACCGCGTAGAGCGGGAAAAAATAGGGAGCCAGCGTGGTGAGGAAATTCTCCTTGCTCACCTTCACATGACCGCCCCGACTGGAGACCTTCATCGACTTGACACTTCCTAGAAAAAGCCACGTCCACACCGCGTGGGTGAGTTCATGTCCCAGCACGTAGAGCCACATGGGCCGCGGGAGCATCGCGTAAATCACAAGCCAGCTTGCCGCGCCGGCCAGCAAGGGCACCCACACTGGGTCGGTGGCGCCCCCCGCCGCAACACGGAAGCAGCGCGCCAGCGCCGAGGCCGACGCCATGCAAGCAGGCAACAGAAGAACCGCCAGTAGCAGCTTGGCCCACTTCGGCATGGGGTGATTCTTAGCGTCCCTCTGCGCGTGAGGGCCAGCGCAAAGACACCGCCGTTGCCACCCGCGCCATCCATCCGTTAGGCTCGCTCCTCTTGCCATGACAAGCGACCAATTGCTCCAACACTTCCGCGACAGCGGCGCGTTACTGGAAGGCCACTTCATTCTTCGCAGTGGCCGCCACAGCCGCCAGTTTTTCCAGTGCGCGCTGGCTCTTGAGCAAATGCCCGTGGTTGAGTCCATCGGCGCGGCACTGGCCCGGCTCGCGCGGCCCCTCAATGCCCAGACCGTGCTCGCACCTGCGATGGGAGGGCTTGTCATCGGCCAGGAATTGGCGCGCCAACTGGGCGTGAGGTTTCTCTTCGCCGAAAAGGAGGAGGGAAAACTGGTGCTTCGGCGGGGGTTTAAAATAAAGCTCGGCGAAAGAATTCTTGTGGCGGAGGACGTGGTGACTCAGGGCGGGCGCGCGAGAGAGACCATCGACATCGCCCGCTCTCAGGGCGGCGTTCTCGCCGGTGTCGCCGCTGTCGTCGACCGTTCGGGAGGCCAGGTGGATTTTGGCGCGCCCTTCGTCAGCCTCTTGCGGCTGGAGGTGGAATCGTTTGACTCCGGCAGTCTGCCGCCAGACCTCGCGTGTGTGCCCGCCACCAAGCCCGGTAGCAAATAGCGTTTGCCAAACGCGTGCCTGCGCAGGATGCTCCCATTCGGCAGCTAGAAATCTGTGCAAAAGTGGGTCATCATCGCCTTGGGGATCGCCAGCTTGGCCGCCGGCGGATACTGGAGCCTGCAACCCACGCCCATCGAACCCACGCCCCCTCCCCTCGTGACCACGAACACATCAGCCTCGTTGCCTCCCGCGTCGCCCTCGGTGCAAGCTACGAATATTGCCACCCTAGGCGGCGGATGTTTTTGGTGCTTGGAAGCCGTGTTTGAAAAGCTGCCGGGCGTCACCAATGTGGTTTCCGGCTATGCCGGCGGCGCGACGCTCAACCCGACGTACAAGGAGATTTGCGAAGGCAATACCGGCCATGCCGAGGTGGTGCAGATTCACTTTGACCCTACGAAAATCAGCTATGAGGAATTGCTCCACGTGTTCTGGCAGTGCCACGATCCCACCACGCTCAATCGCCAGGGGGCGGACGAGGGCACGCAATATCGTTCGGTGATTTTTTATCATGACGACGCCCAGCGCGCCGCCGCCGAGTCCTCGCTCAAGGACGCGGCGAAGGGGCAGGCCGACCCCATCGTAACTCAGCGCTCCCCCTCGCCGGTCTTTTATCCGGCGGAAGATTATCACCAGGATTATTTCCGCAAAAATCCCAATGCGCCCTACTGCGCCTTCGTCATCATCCCCAAGATGAGAAAGCTGCAGGATCACAAGGTGCTGCCGCGCTGATGGCGTCTAACGACAATGGAAACGGAGGTGATCTGATGAACAGAATCCTTCATGGAAGGGCGGCGTTTCTGATGCTGACACTGGCAGGATTGATTCCCGTCGCAGCCGACCCCCTGAAGGAGGCCCTGCAAGTTCAGGAACGGTTTCAAGCGCAGCGCCAGCAGATTGAAAAACAGTCCCAAGAGCAGCTTTCGCAGTTGCGGGCAAAGGCCATCCAAGACCTCCTGCGCCTGCACGACCAATGCCGCGACGCCAACCAGACGGCGCCCGCCGAGCGCATTCTCACCTAGCTGGTGCTCGTGGCGGCTGGCTCGCAGGATCTGATTGAGGAACCTGCCACCATGAGCGCGCACTCCAAAGACGTGGGCCGCCAGTGGATCGCCCGTGTCACTGGCGACAAGGCCGGCACGGTTTGGGGCACGCACGAGTACACGGCCGATTCGCGGGTGGCCACTGCGGCGGTGCACACAGGCGTGGTGGCGGCCGGTGAAACGGCGCTGCTCCTGATTTTAATCACACCCGGACGGCAGTCCTACAAGGGCACCCAACGGAATGAAGTGGCGTCCAATGACTACAACGCCTACGGCACCAGTTACCAGCTCCTGCGCATCGGCCCGGTGCCTCAGCGTTGATCCACCCTTCATGACTGGAATTCGCCCATCCGCCGCAGTGCTCGCCCTTCTCTCGGGAATGGTCTGCCCCGGCATAGCCGAACGGGAGCAACGGGTCCTCAAAGACCCCCTCATTCTCCAGCTCCCGGACGTGCCGGTCGTGCTCGTGCGCGAACGCGGGATCCTCCAATCGGCGCCCGTTGTGCCAGGGCCGCCAGCACGCCTTCCACTCCGGCGCGAATCGGTGCGGCTCTTGGATGGCGATGAATGGGGCGGGCGCCTGCTCGGCATGGATCCAAAGCGCGGCATCATCTGGAAACATCCGGGCATTTCCCAAGAGCTGCATTTGGATCCCGCGCAGGTGGATCTCATCACCCTGCCGCGATCCGGCCTGCCCCCGGGCGCGCGGGCGCATTCGGGCCGCGTGTTCCTCTCCAATGGTGACGATCTGCAAGGCGAGCTGGTCTCGCTTGGTTCCCAGAGTCTGGTGCTGGACACGTGGTATGCCGGCCGCCTGTCCATTCGCAGGGATGCGGTGCGCGCGCTCGTGCCTGGCAAGGACCGGCGCGTACACTACTCCGGCCCCACCGGGCGCGAGGACTGGACCTTTTCATCGGAATGGGAGGCGGCGTTACCGGAAGCGGCGCCGGGGGGTAATCCGCTGCCCGCCGAAGTGCTCCAGCGCATTCTCGAAAAAAACCGGCGGCTTCGCGACCAGACTCAGCAATCGTGGACGTATCAGCAGCACGCCTTCCAATCTGCCGGTTCGAGCGGCTGGGCGGCGCGGCGCCTTGAAATTGGAGACCGCGCCCAGTTGGAATTTGACCTCGAGTGGGCCAGCCCGTTCACGCTGTCGGTCATGATGTATGCCGACAATCTGAAGGCGCCGGCTGAAGGCCGTGGGTATGTCCTTCGCTTGAGTCCCACACAGGCGCAGTGCCTGCGCCAAGACTTGGTTGAGGGCAGGAGTCAGGCCATTCCCATAGGCGAGGCTGCCGCCATCGACTTGGGCAAGCTTCCCCGGCGCGCCCGTCTCACCCTGCAGGTGGATCTCGCCAAGCACCGCGTCGCACTGCAGGTCAATAACCAACCTCTCGCCCACTGGACCGACACGCGCGCGCTGGCCGGCGAAGGGCGCGCGCTGGCATTTTCCTGCCAGTCGGCGCAGCCCCTTCGCCTGCATAGCCTGCGTGTCAGCGATTGGGATGGGCGGCTGGCCGGAGAAATCCCGCCGCTGGCCGCTCAAGGAAAAGAGGACTTGGTGCTCCTCATGAATCAAGACAGCCTCACCGGACAGGTGCTGGGAATTCAGGATGGCAAACTCACGGTGAAGTCATTCGTTGATTCCATTGCCGTTCCGATCGAACGTGTGGCGCGCATTCAGTTTAGCGCAGCAACGATGCCTGCGGCGGCACGCAGTCCGCGCACGATTCGCGCCGGCATGGTGGGCGGCAGTCGGCTGGAATTTGAGCTGCTGGATTGGGGGAAGGACGCGCTGCAGGTGCAAAGCCCGCTCTTCGGCAAGGCTGCGCTGCTCACGGGCATTGTGGAGACGCTGGAATTTAATCTGGATCATCTCCGGGCGCGAGGCGCCGCCCCGGCATCTCCGTAGAGCAGGGCCTTTTTCGTTGCGGTGCGGCTTGACGCAAGCCGCCCATTAATGTTGAATGTCGTGCCATGAAAAGTCCCCTCCTGCTTGCGTTGGCGAGCATGATTCCGGCAGCGCTTTTGACCGCCGATGAGCCCAAGGCAGCACCCTTGCCCCAGCCTGCGGTCGCCGCACCGGCCGTCGTGGTTCAGGCGGTCGTGATTGAGGCTGTGGAGGAAGCCAAGCCGGATCCCGTGCGGCGCGTGCTACGGCCGGGCGGCATTCGTGCGCTGCCCGCCATCGTCGCACCAATGCCGCCCAATGGTGATACGATTTCCAGCATTGCCAGCCCGACGGCTTCGCGCCGCAATGTGGAGGCGGTGTATCTGAAGAACGGCGACATCATCAGCGGCAAGTTTGTGGGGCTGGATCCCAAAGACGGACTGGTGTGGGAGCACCCCACCATCAAGCCCGCTTTGAAGATTGATCCGGCCAGTGTGGCGCGCGTCACGTTTGCGCCGCGCGCGGGCGCTCCGGCGTCCAAACGCCAGTCCAGCCGCGTTCAGCTGAGCAACGGCGACCAGCTTGCTGGCGACTTGTTCGAGATGGACGCCCGGAAGCTCGTGCTTAAAACTTGGTACGGCGGCGATCTGGCACTGAGCAGGGCTTCGCTGCTGTCCCTGGTTCCCGGTGAGGAAACCATGGGTGTGCTCTTCGATGGGCCTGCCGATGACAAGGGCTGGGAGTTCTCCAACGTTCATGCCGCGAACATTCCCATCAACGCGCAACTGCCCGCCGAGGCGATGGCGCGAATCAAGGCCCAGGCAAGCGGAGCCTTTCAGTACAAGGACGGCGGCTTTGAAAGCACCGGCGTGGGCGCGCAGGTGGGCCGCAATTTTGAATTGCCCGACCGGATGAACCTTGAATTTGACATCGAATGGAGCACGTCGATGAGTTTTTTTGTCAACCTCCACACCGACCAGCTCAAGTCGGCCGATCAGGGAAACACCTACTCGCTGCGCTTCACGCAATCTTCCGCATGGCTTTACAAGTACGAACGCGGCGACAACTTCTCCCGCTCCAGCCACGTGGGCACCTCGGCCCAGTACAACCTCACCTCCCAGTTGGGGGCGCGCCCCATGGCCCGCGTTTCCATCCGCGTCGATAAACCCCAGAAGACCATCGCGCTCCTGATCAACGGACAATTCGTTCACAAATGGGTGGACACCGGAACCTTTGCGGGCAAAGGCAAGGGCCTCGTGTTCTCCACCCGCACCACTTACCCGGTGCGACTGAGCGGCATTCGCCTTTCCCAATGGGACGGCAACCTGCCCGGCAAGGTCGAAGTGGCCGGTGGCAGTGACAAGGAGGACTTTGTCCGTCTGGCCAACAGCGATACACTGAGCGGCACGCTGCTCGACATCAAGGAAGGCAAGATGACCTTCAAGACACCCTTTGCCGACAACCTGCCCATCCCCTTAAATCGCATCAGCGTGATCCGCTTTGCGAAGGCCGAAGCCCCTGCGACGGCCCAGAAAAATCCCGTGCGCATTTCGCTCAAGAACCAAGGGCAGATCACCTGCACGCTCAAGGAGTGGAAGGACGGTAAGGTGCATCTCTCAAGCCCAACCTTGGGCGACGCCACGATTGACGCCAGCGTTGTTGAGTCTGTGGACTTTGTCGTGACCTCCACGGCGGCAACGCCCGTCGCGCCCGTCGCAGGCACCGCCACCACGCGCATCAACATCAACGGCGCTGACGTGCCTCAGGAATTGCTGGAACAAATCCAAGGTGCGGTCGAACAGTTTCAAATTAATGGAGCCAACATTCAGGTGCTTCCCTTCCTAAAACCGCGCATCGCCCCGCCGCTCAAAGCGGCCCCGGACATCAAGCGCGACTAATCCGGGCTGCGCCCCGGCAATAACAATCCCTCATTTTCTCGCAAGCCCGGCGCCAAACCGCCGTGCTTTTGTTATCCTCGAGACGTTCCGGCATTGCCGGGCCGCTTGAGGTTTGCTAAAAGCCCCGCGCATGAACCCGGCGCCAGACGGCAAGGCCGACATCCACAGCGAGGCATTTCTGCAAATGCTGATGCGGCGCCAGCTACGCCTCTCCATCGCCTGCGCGGCGCTCTTCATGGTGACACTGCTTGGGCTTCCACTGGCCAACTACTTTGCTCCGGACTTCATGGCCCAGCGCATTCTGGGGTTCACGCTGAGCTGGTTCATTCTGGGCGTCTTGTTCTTCCCGTTCGTGTGGGTGATCTCCTGGGTGTTCATCCGCAAGTCCATGGCCTTAGAATCTGACGAAGTGCGGTCCGCCCAGCCCAGCCTGCCCACGCGTCAGTCATGAATATTGATCCGTGGATCCTTGGGTTCAGCGTCCTCATGGTGGGGGCAACCATTGCGATGGGTTTTTGGTCCGCCAAAAAATCCAAAACGGCGAGCGATTTCTTTGTGGCTGGCCGCAGCGTGGGCGTGGGCATGAATGCCAGCGCCATATCTGGCGAATACCTCTCGGCCGCGTCGTTCATGGGCGTGGCCGGCATGGTGATGTCCAGCGGCTACGACGCCCTGTGGTATCCGGTGTGTTACGCCTGCGGCTACCTCTTCCTGCTGCTCTTCATCGCCGGCCCCCTGCGGCGCTTTGGCGCCTACACCATCCCCGACTTCGCCGAGGGGCGGTTCGACTCGCCGCTCTTCCGTAAAATCGCCGTCGTGTTCGTGCTCTTCATCGGCTTCTTTTACACCATGCCGCAGATGAAGGGTGCGGGCACCACGCTGGCCTACATTTTCCCGGGCCTGCCCTACTGGACGGGCGTGGTGCTGGTGGGTGCGGTGATCACGCTCAACGTCGCGCTGGGCGGCATGAAGGGCATCACCTTTGTGCAGGCGTTCCAGTACTGGGCAAAAATGTTCGCCATCTCCGTTCCCATCTTCGTACTCATGTCCGTGCACAGCCACTACGGAAACCATCTCCAAGCCAATCTGGTCAAACCCACCGCGGGAATGATCTCCGAAGGGGACGCCTCGACAACCTTGGAAACCGCCGCCGCTCTCCACCGGAAAGCGCTCCCTGAAAAAGCGCCCAAGGACGAAACTTGGATCAACCCCTTTGGCCCGCTCACCACCAAGGCCGCGAAGGCCGCCGGCCTGTCGACCGAGGAATCCAAACCCTATTCGCTGCTCTACACCTACTCGCTCATCATCGCCCTTGTCTGCGGCACGGCGGGCCTGCCGCACATCCTTGTGCGCTTTTACACCAACCCCGACGGCGTCGCCGCCAAGCGCACCACGATGTGGGTCATGATTCTCATCGGAGTTTTCTATGTCTTCCCCCCGGTGTTTGGCGTGCTCGGCCGCAACCTCATGCCCGACCTCTACAATGGGCTGGCCGGCGTGAAGGGCACCGATGGCATCGTGCTGCGCCTGCCCACCATCCTCTCCGAGCGCTACGGCCTCTGGGGCTCCATCCTCTCCGGCATCACCTGCGCGGGGGCGTTTGCCGCGTTCATGAGCACCTTCAGTGGCCTCTTGGTCTCCATGACGGGCGCACTGGCGCATGACGTGTATGGCCGCATCCTGCGCCCGCAGTCCACCGCCGACGAGCGAATGAGGATGTTCAAGATTTGCGCCGTGCTCTGCGGGGCCGGCGCCATGCTGCTGGGGTTTCTCGTGGAGAGTTTTGAAATCAACAAGATGGTCGGCTGGGCGTTTGCCATTGCCGCCACCAGCTACTTTCCCCTGCTCTTCCTCGCCACGTGGTGGCGGGGCATCACCATGAAGGGCGCGGCTTCCGGCATGCTGGTGGGCGGCACCTTGAGCCTTCTGGCTATCGCCAGCACTATGGTCGCCGACCAGGCATCATGGGCCGCCCCCCTCAAATCTTTCTATGCCACACATCCGCTGCTGCGCATTCTGGCTGAGCAGCCCGCCATCTGGGGCCTGCCCCTGGCCCTCACGCTCATGGTGGTCATCAGCAAACTCACCGCAAGGGACATCCCCGCCGACATCCGCATGAAGATGCTCGTGCTGCACGCGCCCGAAGAGTTGGGCCTCAAGCAGGAGTACATCCAGGAGCATCAAGAGGCGCACTGAGCGCCCGTGCGCATCACGGACTTGCTTTGCCTAGTCACCGTCCGCTGCTAGGCTGCGGCGCCATGGGTTTCGATTCCTTCCGTGATTTCGTTCACAAGCTGGATAGCGCGGGCGAACTCATCCGCGTCACCCAGCCCATCGCCACCGAGCTTGAGATCACCGAGCTGGCCGATCGCGAAATGAAGAAGCCCGGTGGCGGCAAGGCGCTGCTCATCGAGAAGCCAGTCGTCAACGGCGTCCTCTCGCCCTTTCCCGTCGCCATCAACACGCTGGGTTCGCACAAGCGGATGGCGATGAGCTTGGGTGCAACTTCAGTGGATGCCGCCGCTGCGGAACTTGGCTCACTCATGAAAGCCAAGCCGCCGACTTCATTGCGCGAAACCATGAAGCTGCTTGGCCAGGCAATGGACTTGCGCCACGCGAAGCCCAAGCTCGTGAAGGATGGCCCGTGCAAGGAGGTCATCCACAAGTTCGACGCCCCGCCCACGCGCACCGAACCGTGGCCGAAGGCCGCCGACATCCTATCCCCAATCCGCAATCCCCAATCCGCAATCGCGTCACCCACCCTGCTGAATCTCCCCATCCTCAAATGCTGGCCCTTGGACGGCGGACGTTTCATCACGCTCCCCTGCGTCGTCACACACGACCCCGACACCGGCGAGCGCAACGTCGGCATGTATCGCATCCAGATTTATGACGAGCGCACCACCGGCATGCACTGGCAGCTTCAGAAGGTCGGCGCGCGCCACGGCCGCCGTTATTACGAGACCGGCACGCGTATGCCCGTGGCCATTTTTATCGGCGGCGATCCCGTGTTCACCTTCGCCGCCACCGCACCGCTGCCTGATGGCATCGATGAGTTCCTGCTTGCGGGTTACCTGCGCAAGCAATCTGTCGAACTCGTCAAGTGCGAGACCAACGACCTCGAAGTCCCTGCCAACGCCGACTTCGTCATCGAAGGCTACGTGGATCCCACCGAACCGTTGCGCGACGAAGGCCCCTTCGGCGACCACACCGGTTACTACACCCTCCCAGAGCCCTATCCAGTCTTTCACGTCACTGCCATCACGCACCGCAAAGACGCCATCTATCCGGCTACCATTGTTGGGATGCCCCCGATGGAAGATTTCTACATCGGCGGCGCGTCCGTGAAACTCTTCCTGCCCATTTTTAAGTTGAACTTCCCCGAGATTATGGACATTGCGCTCCCTGCCGAGGGCGTGTTTCACAACCTCGTCTTCGTGAGCATCAAGAAGACTTACCCGATGCAGGCCTACAAGATCATGCACGGCCTTTGGGGCATGGGGCAGATGATGTTCAGCAAATACATCGTGGTGGTGGACGACGATGTGGACGTGCACAACACCCGCGAAGTGCTCTTTCGCCTGTGCGCCAACACCGATCCGCAACGCGACAGCCTTTTCACCAAAGGCCCGTCCGACGTGCTCGACCATGCGACGAGCGAAATCTCCAGCGGCAGCAAACTCGGCATGGATGCAACGAAGAAACTCCCCGGCGAAGGATTCAAGCGCCCCTGGCCACCGCTCATCAAGATGGATGCTGCGGTGAAGGCGAAGATGGAAGCGCTTTTTAGCCCGTAACAGAGGGCACCCCCTGCGGGGGGCGATATGGCTTCGCCGGTGGGCGCAAGCGCCCATTCTCCTAGGCGCAGCCCCTCCTGCGGAGGGCAATACGGCTTCGCCGATGGGTTCACCCCCTATCGCCGCACCGCAGGTGCCACCCCCTTGCGGGCAAGAGAGGGTGAGTGTAGCCTCACTGCGAATGCATTCATTACGCGCTTGGGTTGTCCTCCTGCTCTGGGTTGGGCTGATTCCAGCAGCGGCCGCGCCAAGGCCCCTCAAAGTGTTCATCCTCGCCGGGCAGTCGAACATGGAGGGGCAGGCGGTGGTGGATCTGGACGGCAAGGATTACAACCATGGCCGTGGCACACTTGCCGCGTTGATGCGCGACCCCGCCAAGGCACCCACCTTCAAGCACCTCAAAAACGGACAAGGCGATTGGGCAACGCGCGAGGATGTGTGGGTGCGCTATCAGCGCGAGCGCGGGCCCTTGCTGGCGGGGCCACTGGCCATTGGCTTCGCAGTCTATGGCGGGCGACATCACTTTGGCCCTGAACTGCAATTTGGCCATGTCGTCGGGAGGCACCTTGAGAATCAGGTGCTGCTCATCAAGACCGCGTGGGGCGGAAAAAGTCTCTACACGGATTTCCGCCCACCCTCGTCGGGTGGTGAAGTGGGCAAGTATTACACCTTGATGATGGCCCAAGTGCGCGAGGCACTCGCGAACTTGAAGAGGGAGTTTCCCGGCTACGACGGCGGCGGCCATGAAGTCGCAGGCTTTGTCTGGTATCACGGCTGGAATGATGGGGTGAACCCCAAGACCGCCGTGCCGGAATACGAGACCAATCTGGTGAACCTGATTGGGGACGTGCGCAGGGAACTGCGCGCACCCAAGCTTCCGGTCGTCATCGGCGAACTGACCGGGCCGTGGGTCAAGGCGCCGCCCGAATGGACAAAGTTGCGCGAGGCTCAGGCTGCCGCCACCCAGCGGCCGCAGTTCAAGGGCAACGTCCTCTTTGTTGAGACCCACGACTTTGTCCGCAAGCCCGAAGACTCGCCCAACCCCGGTCATGGTCATCATGAGTTCGGCAATGCAGAAACCTATTTCCTTGTCGGTGATGCCTTGGGAAAAGGGATGGTGCGGCTGATGCAGCCCAATTCCCCGGCAGGCGAGTAAACGGCTTCCATCGAAGGCTGGAGAATGAGCATCCGGACACTAGCCAATCAAATGCGCGTTTGGTTGAGTCGGCCTTGCGCGCACGTTGCCGTCCTGAATGGGCGGAGAATTCCGCCGAAAGATGGAGGCGCATTTTCCCGTGGAAGCCCCCGGACAAACCCTTTGACAAATCCCCTTCACGAAGCGCACTAATCCCACAGAATCCACCCATGAAGACAACACTGATGTTTGTTTCGCTTTTGGTCGGCACGGCCGTTCCGACTTGCAACACAAATGCCGCACTCGATACGAATCGCATCGCGACCATCACCGGCCTGCCCGGGACGTGGAACGCCGCCGAGGGTGTGTTCAAGGTTTCCGCGCCGCGCAATGACGTGCCGGTGAAGGTGGATGAGTGGAAGATGCCGCCGTTCATGGGGCTGACTTCGTGGGCGGCGTTTCAGGCGGGCAGGAAAGCCGAGGCAATGGTCATGGGCGACCTCGTGTTGTTCGAGGATGAGGTCAATCCCGTGATGAGCGCCGCGCCGCTCATGGAGGCGTTTGCCGCAAAGGCGCAGGAGAAGGACGGCATGGTGAAGTTCGTCTTCGGCCGCGTGACGCGAATGGAGTGCGGCTGCGAGATCGGCAAGGAAATGGGAGTGAACACATGGGCCAGTTTCGGCGGCACGGATGACAACGCCGTGGTGGACGGCGACATTGCGTGTCAGGAGAACGAGTTGCAGACCGTGCTCAAGAGCCTGCGCGCGTCAAGCATCCACATCGTGGCGATTCATCATCACATGATCGGCGAATCGCCGCGCTATGTGTTCCTGCACTATTGGGGACGCGGCAAGGCGGCGGAGCTGGCACAGGCCGTCAATCTGGCGCGCGGCGAAAAAACCAAGGCGGCGGCGCTCGCGCGACCCGCAACCGCCGAGGCCATCAACTTTGACTCTGCCGAGGTGGGCAAAGCTCCGCCCGGCTGGACACTCACCAAGACCGGGCAAGGCCAGCCGAAATGGAACGTTGAGCGCGACACTTCCGCGCCGAGCAAGCCCAACGTGCTCAAACAATCCGGCGAGGCCGCTTATCCGGTTGCGTTCAAGGACGGCACGAATCTCAAGGACGGTTTTGTCGAGGTGAAGTTCAAGACGCTCAGCGGGGAGGAAGACCAGGCCGGCGGCGTGGTCTGGCGCGCGAAAGACGCCGACAATTACTACATCGCCCGCGCCAATGCGCTGGAGGACAACGTGCGCATCTACCATTTCGTCAACGGCAGGCGCACGCAGTTTAAGGGCGTCAACATCAAGGTCGCGCCAAATCAGTGGCACACGCTGCGGGTGGAGTTTGCCGCCAACACGTTCAAGGTCATCTTCAATGGCAAGCACCTGTTTGACGCGCAGGACGCGACGTTTAAAGAGGCCGGCAAGGTGGGTGTGTGGACAAAGGCCGATAGCATCACATTGTTCGATGACTTCAGCCACGGCGCAAAATGAAGCGGCGTATTGTGGCAGGCGTCGTCCTGTTCGCGCTGACGCCGCGTTGCTTCGCGCCACCGCCGCTGGTGACGGGCGATGTGCCGACGGCGGACAAGGGCCGGTTCGAGTGGTACACCGGCGCGCGCTATCAAGAGAGCCAGAGCGGCAAGCCGCAGCGCCTGCTGCCCTTTAGCGAGCTGGTCTATGGTCTTAGCGATCGGCAGGAGCTGACATTCGAAACGGCGGGCTTGAGCGAAGGCGGACATTACGGCCTGCGAGATTCGGTGGTGGGCACCAAGTATCTGCTCCTCCGCGAAGGGGCGCGAAACCCCGGACTGGCAGGCTCCTTTGAGATCAAGCTGCCCACGGGCAGTGAATCGCGCGGGCTGGGCAGCGGCGAGTTTGATTACGAGCTGCGCTTGCGCGCACAGAAAACCTGCGGCTGGTTCACGGGCATCGGCAACCTGGGCCACACGCTCTTGACCGACTCGGAGTTGAATGGCGAGAGAACCCACAAGATGAATTCGTGGCTGGCGTCCTTCGCCCAGGAATATCAGGTGGGCCCGCGAACCAAGTTGCTCTCGGAAGTGTACTTTGTGAGCCGCGAGGAAGCTGCCGACCCCCATCGTCTGGCCGCGAACATTGGCTTTAAGCACAAGCTGCGGGACGACCTTGCCATCCACGGCGCCATCGGAAAAAGCCTGCGCGAAGGCAACCGCGGCGGCCCCGACGTCAGGGTCTACTTGGGACTCAAGTGGGAGTTTTGAAAACGCTCGGAAGCCGCCTCGCGATGAGAGCCTGTCCATTACAACAGGGCACCCAATGCGCATTAGACATTTTCCTAGCTCTCTACCACGAGGGAGATTCCGCCAGACTCATTCCTGATCATCCGAACAGCGAGTTAGTCCAGATCTATAATCCACAGTTGCAATTCGCCAGGCTGAGGAAATGACCTTGGAATTGCGGCCAATGAAAATGGAAGCTCAGGGGCTTTAGCTAAGGGAACATCCATGACCTTACGTTCGCGGCAGATCTCGATGGCGAGCTTGATATATCGACGCAGCAGTAGGATGGAAGGAAACTGTTCCTTTTTTTGCAACCACTCCAGCATGTCCCGATCGCTCTTTGAACTATTGCAGGTGCGGCAAGCCCAAACCAGATTGTCTCCAGAATTTGCACCTCCTCGATTCTTGGGAATGAGATGGTCTGCAGCCAAGAACTCCCTACTTCCGCAGTAGCAGCATGCTTGAGGCAGGGTCATTTTCAAACGCTCATCATGGACGAGTGGGCCGATGTTCATCGTCTGTTTGTTCAAGCCTGCGTAAAGACGCGCACGAATCATGTACTCAGTTCGTCCGTATTTTTCGACCTTCTTGCTGAGAGCTGCGTGCGCCATGGCGAAATTGGCATAGGAGGAATGCAGCAATTCGCCGATGGTGTTGATTTCCATCAAAGTTACACTAAGCCACGCAAAAAACACCGTCAAGCGCGCCATGCTTGGCGGCCCCGACGTCAGGGTCTACCTCGGACTCAAGTGGGAATTCTAAATCCCCGGCAGCCTTCTCAAGAAGTCCAAGGGTTGCCGCCGGGTCCCCATTGCGTTAGATTGAAGTGAGAATGAATCCGGCCCAACCCCATCGCGATAACACTGCGTTGGCCTGCGCTGCGCCGTCGACTGATGCGAAACCTACGGCCGGCGATGTCCCGGCACCCGCATCCCAAGCGAAAGCGCTTTCGCCGGAGGAACAGATGGCCCGCTACGAGCACGCCCTAAAAGAAGACGACTGGGGCCATCAGCCCTGCTAAAGCGCCGCCCCTAAGCCTGGGTGCCGCGCGATGACGATTCAAGCTGCCGCAATTCCGGCGGCAGCCAGAGGCGCAGCAAAGGGCCGCACAGGATGGTGGTGAAGAGGGCCATCAGGACAAACATTGTAAAGAGCTCGTCGCTGAGCAAGCCCAAGTCGCGCCCGATGTTGATGGCCACCAGGCCCATCAAGGCCCGCGTGTTCATGAGGGCACCCACGCAAGCCGCCTCTCGCGGTGAAGAGCCCGTGAGGCGCGCGCCAAGCCAGCAGCCACCCAGCTTGCCCACGATGGCCGCCACAAACACCGCGGCGCATCCCAGCCATGCCATGGGGTGATTGAGCCCGCCCACCTTGGTGTTGAGCCCCGTGTTGGTAAAGAAGATGGGCACGAAGGCGACCAGCACCAGACTGGAATATCGCGAACGCCATGCGGCGACAAATTCGCGCTCGCGGTGAAGGGTCACGCCCAAGAGGAAGGCGCCGAAGATGGAAAAGATTCCCAGCCGGTTGGTGACGTAACAACAGGCGAAGAGCACGATCAGGATGACGGCCAGAAACTGCGCGGGGAATTCCGAGGCGCCGGGGCGCGCCCTCAAGCGTCTCCAGTATTGCCCCAGCCACGGGCCGATTCCCAGTTGCAGCGACGCCACCAGCAACACGATGCCCGCAAGCTGCGCCGCAAGCCTGGACCATTCGAAAGCCGAACCCACGAGCGCGGTGGCGGCAGCCAGAAAGACCCAGCCGATGACATCGTCAATCGCGGCGGCGCTGATGGAGAGCGCTCCCAATGCCGTCCGTTCCAAGCCCATCTCGAGGAGAATGCGCCCCATGATGGGAAGCGCCGAGATGGAAAGCGCAATGCAGATGAAGAGTTGGAACCCCAGAAAACTTCCCGGCTGCGATGGCGGGAAATGCTTGTAAAGCCAGGGCCCAATGCACAACCCCAAAGCGCACGGCGCGAGGATTCCCATCTGGGAAATGGCGATGACCGACTTGGAGCGGTCGCGCAGGTGCCCGTAGTCAAATTCCATTCCCACCTGAAACATCAACAGGATGATGCCGATTTTCGCGAGCAGCTGAAGCGACTCTTGCGACTCTTGCGGGAATAGGGCCGCCATGCCATCAGGCCAGAGGGCGCCCAGAACTGATGGCCCCAACAGGATGCCCCCGATGATCTCTCCCACCGCCAGAGGCTGGCCCCATCTGCGACCCAGTCTTCCAAACAGGAACGCGACGGCAATGATGACCATCCAAGCCAGCAGCACCAGCCGCAGGTGGTCTTCGATTTTCGCCGGATTCATCGCCAGCATCGGGTGGTAGCAAGTGGGTCAATGGTGTGCGGCTGTCGAGTTAAAACGCGCAAATCGCATTGCCCCCGGACCGGATTCTGGCATCGTTCCGCCATGAAATTTTTCTGGCTGCTGACCCCGGTGATGGCCTGGGCGGCAGGCTGTGGAGGGCTGCCCGAGGCTCCCACTGCTGCGTCCCAAGCAAGCGAAGAGTCAGCCTATCCCCGCGTCAACCCCACTCCTTGGTATGAGGTGGACGCCGCGTGGCCCAAACGGCAGGCCAGCGCGCCGTGGTCGGACATGCCCGGTGTGGCCATCTCAAAAGATGGCAACATCTGGTGCTACACGCGCACCCAGCCTGCCGTGCAGGTGTACTCGCCCGCGGGAGAGCTCGTGCGCAGCTGGGCCACCGAAGCCAACAGCACGGCGCACCAGATCAAAATCGACCGCGATGGCAACGTCTGGCTGGCGGATATTGGCCTTCACCTCGTGCGCAAGTTCACGCCTGAAGGTAAGGAATTGCTGCGCCTAGGCACGACGGGATTGGCAGGCACCAGCACGAGGCACCTCAATCAGCCCACCGACATGGCCATCGCCTCCAATGGCGATGTTTTCATCTCTGACGGATACGGCAACGCGCGCATCGTGCACTACGACCGAAATGGAACCTACGTGAAGGACTGGGGCTCGCTGGGCAATTACAGCGGTAACTTTAGCATTCCCCACGCCATCGCCATTGATTCCAAAGACCGCCTTTACGTCGCCGACCGAAACAACGCGCGCATCCAGGTGTTTGACACCTCAGGTCGACTCTTGGATTCGTGGAAGGACGTGCTCATTCCCTGGGGATTCAGCATCACACCTGAGGACGACATCTGGGTCTGCGGTTCCAGCCCGATGACATGGCGCCGCGATCCCAAGTATCCCGGGGCGCCCTTGGGTTGCCCCCCCAAGGATCAAGTGTTGATGCGATTTAGGCCCGACGGTCGCCCTGTCCAGTTGGTGAGCATCCCGAAGGCGGAGGATGGAAAGGAGCGTCCCGGCGAACTTAACTGGGTTCACTGTCTGGCGATCGATTCGTCCGGGAACATCTTTGCCGGGGACATCATCGGCAAGCGTCTTCAAAAATTCGTCCGGCACACGCGGTGATTGCGCCCGCCCCCATCCACCGGTAGCCTTGTGTCAGACAGGCTGTCGCGGACAACCAGCCCCTAAAAACCGCATGGAAGCGCACGCGCCATTCGCTCGTTATATTTCGCGCCTGGAGTCCTTCATGGAACGGGGGACCTCTGCCGACCTTTCATTTGCCTCGCTGGCGCGCGAATTGTTTGCGTTGCAGTATCAGCATATTCCCCTGTATGCAGATTTTTGCCGGCACCGCGGCGTCGTTCCCAGCGACACGCTGGACTGGAGAGACATTCCTGCTCTTCCCACGGGCGCATTTAGGGACTTTGAGATAACGAGCCTGACCCCTCCGGCGCAAATATCGCACTTTGAATCGAGCGGCACTACAACCCAACGCCGCAGCCGCAGCTTTCACGACCTCGCTTCCCTCAAGCTCTACGAGAAATCCGTGCGACTCGGCTTCGCGCCGCATTTTCCAGATGCAGCAGAGTTTCGTGCCGTGTCGCTCACGCCGGCACCCAAGATCGTCCCGCATTCATCACTGGCGCACATGATGTCCTGTCTGCCCGCCACCCGAGGTGTGACGCACGTTGGATTCTGCGCGCCAGACGGGCGGTGGTTGGTGGATGTGGATGCCGCAGCCCACACGCTCTGTGACCAAAATGATCCCTCGCCCCGATTGCTCTTGGGCACGGCCTTCGGCTTCGTGCAACTCTGTGATGCACTTGCAGAGCGCGGTGTTCGCCTTACCCTTTCGCCCGGATCCTGTGTGATGGAGACGGGCGGTTACAAGGGCCAGTCCCGCGAGCTTACCCGCACCGCATTGCATTCGCTGCTCGCCAAAACTTTCGGCCTGCCGCAGCGAAACATCGTGTGCGAATACGGCATGTGCGAGCTGGCTTCGCAGGCCTACGACCACGCCGCTGGCGTTGATGCTCCCCGGCATTTCCGGTTTCCACATTGGGCACGGGCGCGCATCGTCTCCCCTGAAACCGGCCGTTTGGCGGACGAGGGCGAACCGGGCCTTATTGAGGTGGTGGATCTGGCAAACGTTCGTTCTGTGCTGGCGGTGCAGACGGCCGATGTGGCGGTGCGACGCGGTGAGGGTTTCGAGTGGATGGGCCGCGCCGAGCACTCCGAGCCCCGCGGCTGTTCACTGACCGCCTCAATGGCATGACGCCTCACACTCATCGCCGCCGCGTGTTGCGGCTGTGCGGCATGCTGCACGGCCTGACGCACGTGTATCATGTCGCGCTGCTGCCGCTCTTTCTATTGATTCAACACGACCTGCACCTGGGAAGCCTGCCCGAGGTAACCCTGCTGCAAACGGTGATGATGATCGCCTACTTCGCGCCCAGTTATTTTGCCGGCATGCTTGCCGATCGGATGGACAGGCGCACGTTGCTTGGCTGCGGCCTTGCCCTCAACGCGGCGGGTTTCATCGGCATGTCTCTTGCGCCAAACTACGCGTGGGCCGTGTGCAGCATGCTGATTGCCGGCCTTCGCGCGCTGGTGTTGGCGTCCACGGCGGGACTGGTCTTTCTCCACCACATGGGACAGTTGCGGCGCAATGCAGAGGCCTCCCAAACATGATGGACTTGCCTCAATACTTTCTTGCCGACCTGCCGGGCGAAACCCGCCTTTCGGGCGAGCTGGTGAGCCAAGCCTGCCAGCAACTTAAACGGAACCGCGCGCGCTATCGCGACGCCTTGACCACCTTGCAGGTGCTCGAGGCCGTGGCCACCATGGCCGCGCGGTGGCGCGAGGATGACTTCGTGTTCCGCCGCCATGTGCTGGAGAATGCCGCTCTCACGGGGTTTTCGCGCCCCACACTCTCCCGCGGACTTGACCAGTTTTTTGGCCGCATCACGCGAGAGAACCTGCACTATCTGCTGGCCCAAGAGGTGGGTGATCCCCGCCGATTGGACGCCCCCGTGGCAACGGCAGAAGAACGCGCCGAAGACCGCTCGGCCATCGCCTCGGCGCCCGAGTTGCTCGTCCACATTGCGCCGGGCACCCTGCCCTGCCCGGCTTGGATGAGCCTCATCCAAGGGTTGCTCTCGGGCTCAGCACATTTTACCAAGTGCGCCACGGGCACTGGTTTTCTGCCGCGCATGTTCGCCCATTCTCTCTACGACGCCTACCCCAAGTTAGGCTCGTGCATCGAGCTTGCGATCTGGCCCGGGGGCCGCGAGGACCTTGAGACGCCGCTCTTGCACGAGGCCGACTGTGTCCTTGCCAACGGCAGCGACCGCACCATCGCGGATCTCCAGCGGCGCATGCCCTCTGGCAAGCGATTCCTAAGCCACGGCCATCGCGTCAGTTTTGGCTACATCACACAGGATCGTCTCGGTCGCGCGCAGGCGCGCGAACTCGCCGCGCTGGCCGCCGCCGACGTGGCCGCTTGGAACCAGCTGGGCTGCCTTTCACCGCATGCCTTTTATGTCGAAGCGGGCGGTGTGGTGGATCCCAAGGAATTTGCCGCGATGCTTGCTACCGAATTGGAAGCCATTGAAAAGGTGGCTCCTCGAGGCGAGGTGTCGGCGATGGTCGCTGGTGAAATCGCCCACCGGCGCGCGTTCTACGAGGTGCGAGAGGCGCACACCGGCGATGTGCGGCTCTGGTGCAGCCGTGATAGTACTGCATGGACGGTGGTTCTGGAACAGGATCCGCAGTTCACCCACTCCTGTATGCACCGCTTCGTGTACGTCAAGGAGGTGGACAACCTCGACCACGCGCTGCGCGCCATCGAGCCCATCCGTGGAAAGGTTTCCACCGTGGCGCTGGCGGCGGCGAAGACAGCCCAAGTCGAACTGGTTCGCAGGCTGGCCCGTTGGGGTGTCCCGCGGGTCTGCCCCATCGGCAGGATGCAGGATCCGCCGCTGTCATGGCGACAGGACGGGCGCCCGCCGATGGCCGACTGGCTCACTTGGACGGACTGGGAACATTAAACCAAAATGAAAATGGAACTGCGCAAGGGCTTCCAATTTGAAGCCGCCCACTCACTGCCCCAAGTGCCCCGGTCGCACAAGTGCCATCGGCTGCACGGGCATAGTTTTCGCGTGGAGATTGTCGTGGAAGGTGAGTGCGACAAGCGGCTCGGCTGGGTGATGGATTACGCGGACTTGAGCGCGGCGTTTGATCCCTTGTGGCGCCGGCTGGATCACCGGCACCTCAATGAGATCGCCGGTTTGGAGAACCCCACCAGCGAGCACATTGCGCGGTGGATCTGGCGGCGGCTGCGACCCCGGTTGCCGCTGCTCAAGGAAGTGGTGGTTGGCGAAACCTGCAATGCCAGTTGCGTCTATCGCGGCGATTGAGCGGGATTGCCAACTCCCGACTCCACGACCATCCTGCCCGCATGGCCACGCGATACGCGCATGTCAACCTCATCGCCCGTGACTGGCGCCGGCTCTGCGCGTTTTATGAGGAGGCGTTTGACTGCGTCCCCGTAAGTCAGGAGCGTGACCATCATGGGCCACACATCGATCGGCTGACAGCCCTGCCCGGCGCGCGCATCCGTGGTCGCCATCTGCGCGTGCCCGGCCATGGCGAACAGGGGCCGACGCTGGAGGTGTTCAGCTACGCTGAGAATGCGCCCGAGTTGCCTCGCCTGCTGCATCGGCCTGGCCTCGCGCATCTCGCGTTTGAAGTGGACGATGTGGATGCCACTCGGCAGGTGATTCTCCGACTGGGCGGCAGTGACGTGGGCGAAGTGGTGACGCTGGACATCGCCGGGGCAGGCAAGCTGACTTTGGTTTACATGGGTGACCCCGAGGGAAACATAGTTGAGCTGCAGCACTGGCATCGCTGAGGGCAATCTTCCCTTCCCTTCGCCCTTCTCACTGGATAGAGTCCCGGCGCCATGATTCCACTGCGATGGACGGTGCCACTCTTGTTGGCTTTCGTGTGTGCGGTGCCCGCGCAACTCACCCCGCCCGTTCCCAAGCCCATCGTGGGAGCGCGGCATCCGGCATTGAGCCCGGACGGAAAGAAGCTGGCGTTCGTCTATCGCGAGGACATCTGGCTGACTGCAAGCACCGGGGGGCGCGCCACGCCGCTCACCTCGCATCTGGAAATTGACGCCTATCCCATCTTCTCCCCCGACGGAAACTGGCTGGCCTTTTCCAGCAAGCGCAATGGCAACTGGGACATTTATCTCATGCCCGCAGAGGGAGGCACCCCGCAGCAACTCACCTGGCACACCGGCGGCGACATTGCCTTTGGCTGGTCGCCCGACAGCCAGCGCGTGGTGTTTGCTGCGCGCCGCGATCCGCCCCACTACGGCATCTACACCGTGGACATCGCCTCGTTGCGCACCCAATTGATTGGAGAAGACTACGCGCCGCTGCGTTATCCGGCCCTCTCGCCGGACGGCCAGCGGGTGGTGTACACACGAAATGGCATGCCGTGGTATCGCCCCCGTTACTCGGGCGCGGCGGCGGCCCAGATTTGGGTGCAGGACATCAAGAGCGGCGTGCGCCGGCAAATCTCCACCGCAGACCGGCAGCACCTTTTCCCCCAGTTCGTGCCCGGCGGCACCCACGTGGTGGCCGTCACCACGGGCGAGACGACACCCGTCAACAATCAGCTGGATGCGAAACCGCAAAAGCTGGCCGACAGCCCCGCACGCACGCCCAATCTTTGGGAATTTGACCTCCAAGGAAAGGCGCGGCAGCTAACGCGCTTCTCAGGCGATGGCGTGCGCTACCCATCGATGGCGGCGAAGTCAGGCGACGTGGCCTTTGAATACGACGATGGCATCTGGCTGCTCAAGAAGGGCGGAGACACTCCGGTGCGCGTTCCCCTGCTTGTGGCGACCGATCACAAGCAAAACATGCGCACGAGCGAGCGCGTCTCGCGTGGGGTCATGGAAGCCGAACCGTCTCCTGATGGCCGGCACATGGCCTTCGGGCTCAAGGGCGACATCTGGCTGGTGTTGACCGCCAAGCCCGAAGGCGTACTCACCGGGCGCTCCGAAGTGGCCCAGCAACTCACGACCTGGGCCGGGGATGACTCCGACTTCTCGTGGGCGCCGGACGGGCGACGGCTTTTCTTCACCTCCGATCGGGAGGGCAACACGCGCATCTACGAATTGGACATCGCCACGCGCCAGGTCCAGCCCATCTGGAAACGGACGGAGGATGTCACCCATCTGCGTGTGGGCCCAGACGGCGAGCACCTGTTCTTCTGGATGGCGGGACCGGAGGGCGGGCTGCACCGGTTGAAGTTGAAGGATGGGACACTCAAGAAACTCGTGGCGTTGCCCGGCACGCACATGCGCGGCGACGGTGGCGCGGACTACGAATGGTCGCCCGACGGGAAGTGGATTGCCTATACGCGTCGCAGCGGCAATGGCGCCTACAACCTGTGGATCATCCCCGCAGAGGGCGGTGAACCGGTGAATGTCACGAGGCTCAACGCGGCGCACAATCACCCGGCATGGTCGCCGGATGGCAAGTTTCTGTTCTTCCAGAGCGATCGGGACGGCGCCGGCCTCTACGCCATGGCCCTCAAGGCCGAGGGATTTCGCAAGGGGGATGTGGACTTCAAGTATGAGAAGCCGACCGACCCGGTGAAGGTGGAGATTGATTTTAACGACATCACGCGCCGCATCCGCAAGATCAGCGCGCAAGCCCCGGACGGCAACATCATCGCCACAAAGGATGGAACCCTCTACTTCACCTCCGAGCGCGACATCTGGCGCGCCACGCTGGACGGCGGCGATGTAAAGCGGGTGACCACCGGCGGCGACAAGGTGGCCTTGCGCATCCTGCGCGACGGCCAGCGCGCAACCTTCATCAGCAACGGCGAAATGTTTCTCATCTCCCTTCCCGGCGGCGCACCCCAGCGCATCAGCTTTGTGGCCGATTGGACGCGCGACGTGGCCGCCGAGCGCCGCGCCTCTTTTCAGCAATTCTGGAGAAGCTATCATCATGGCTTCTACGACAGCCAGTTTCACGGGCGCGATTGGAATGCCCTCCGGTCGAAGTACGAACGCCTTCTCGAAAGCGTGGACACTTCAGAGGGCTTCGCCACGCTGCTACAAATGATGGTGGGCGAACTGGACGCGTCCCACTCGGAAGTCACGGCAGCGGCCTCTTCCTTTCCCGGTGCCCCCACGCCGCACTTGGGTTTCCGCATCGACTACACGCACCAAGCCACCGGCATCCGTGTGAAGGAAGTCCCATCGAATGCGCCTGGCTCCTTCGAGAAGACCCAGATCAAGCCGGGCGAGTACATCATGGGCATTGATGGGCAATTGGTGAATCTCGACGAGCGATTGCATGAGGTGCTCAACAAGGGCGCTGGGCGCATGGTGGAACTACTGGTGAATGGCGAGCCCAAACGCGAGGGCGCGAGGGTGGTTCGCTACCGGGCGCTCAGTCAGGAAGATTGGGCCCAATTGCAACAGCGCAATCAGGTCGCGCGAACCCGGGCGCATGTGGAGGCCAAGTCCGGCGGAAAGATTGGCTATCTACACATCCCTGCGATGGATGACAGCAGCCAGACGCAGTTTGAGCGCGAGGCCTATGAGTACATCACGGGAAAAGAGGCCATCATTTTCGACGTGCGCTTCAACGGTGGCGGCCGTATTTCCGACAACCTCATCGATATGCTTGAGCGCAAGCAGCACGGCATCTACCGCGGTCGCGACGGGGCGCCCGAGCCGGCGCCGCAGCGCGCGTGGGCCAAGCCCATCGTGGTCGTCATGCACGAGCACAGTTTTTCCAATGCGGAGATGTTTCCCTACGCGGTGCGTCAGCGCGGCTTGGGCAAGCTCGTGGGCATGCCCACGCCGGGCTACGTCATCTGGACTTCCAGTTTCACTCTCACCGATGGAACGCGCGCGCGTCTGCCCGGCAAGGGAGTTTGGAGGATGGACGGCACGAACATGGAAAACCACGGCGAGAAGCCCGACGTGCAGGTGGACCTCACCGCCGAAGACTGGATCGCGGGAAAAGATCCCCAGATTGACAAAGCCATCGAGTTGCTGCTGCCTCCTCCCCCGCAGGCTGGCAAGAAGTAGGCAGAACACGACCCAATCCATTCTTAACCTATGCCCCATTCACTCACCTCCAAGTGCGCCGCCGAATTGATCGGCACGTTTGTCCTTGTTCTCACCATTGGCTGCAGCGTCATTGGCGGCGTTGCCATGGCACCGCTGGCCATCGGCGCCGCGCTCATGGTGATGGTCTATGCCAACGGGCACATCTCCGGTGCCCACTTCAACCCGGCCGTAACGCTGGCATTGTGCATTCGCGGCCGCTGTTCCTCGCGCGAATTCATCCCCTACATCATCGCCCAAGTAGCCGGTGCCCTCTTGGCGACGCTCGCCGTAAAGGCGCTCGTGGGTTCGCCCGCTCAGGCCGCTTCGGCATTGACCGTGAAGAAGGCGCTGCTGGCTGAGTTTCTCTTCACCTTTGCACTCGCCTACGTCGTGCTGAACGTTGCGACCGCGAAGGCCACGTCGGGCAATTCCTTCTACGGCCTTGCCATCGGCATGACCGTGATGGCGGGCGCCTTCACCGTCGGCTCCATTTCAGGCGGCGCGTTCAATCCCGCCGTCGCCCTCGCCGCCACCGTCATGGGTTTGGCTCCCACGGATTCCCTGTGGATTTATCTCGCTGCCAATTTCGGCGGCGGCGCAATGGCGGCGTTCGCGTTCAAGTTCATCAATCCGGAGGACAAGTGAGCGCCCACGCGGCGCCTTCCACGGCCGACCTCGTCGCCCGCTGGCGCGACGAGCCTGCGCCGCTGCTTCCCCTGCTCCACGCGTTGCACGACCGCGACGGTTTCTTGTCTGAGGACGCGCTCCGCGCCGTCTCGCAAGCACTCAGGATTCCTCTCGCAGACCTCTTTGGCACGGTCACGTTTTACCATCACTTCTCGCGCGAGCCCGGTGGGCTGAACAAACCGCGCATCTGCACCGGCAACGTTTGTTGCCTGCATGGCGGCAACGAACTGCTTGCCGCGCTCAAGTCGCAGGGCGCGACCGCGATGCCCTGCGCGGGACGCTGCGACGAACCCGTGCCGGTCTTGCGCGGACACGAGCAACTCGTCGGGACTTCCGCAACGAGTCTTGCGGCCAAGCCCACTCCGCTGCCCGCGCCGAACCCCGGCGGCTGCGAGGAGTGCATTTTTGAAAGCATCCGCGAGCCGGGCCGCGCGACGCTCGAGGGCTATCGCCGCACCGGCGGTTACGAGGCGCTCTCCAAAGCCGTGCGCGAGATGACACCCACGCAACTGCTTGCCCTCGTCACGGAGAGCAAACTCGCTGGACGCGGCGGCGCGGGCTTCCCGACCGGTGTGAAGTGGCAGGCCGTGGCCGATGCGCCCGGCCAGCCCAAGAGCATTGTGTGCAACGCCGATGAGGGCGAGCCGGGCTGTTTTAAGGATCGCGCGATCATGGACTACGATCCGCACGCTTTGCTTGAAGGCATGGCGCTGGCGGGATTTGCCACCGGCGCGCCGCGCGGCTTCATCTACCTGCGCTACGAATATCCGGAGACGTTTCGCATTCTGGAGCGCGCCATTGCCGAGGCGGAAAAGGCGGGCTTGCTGGGCGTGAACATTCTCGGCGGAGTGTTCAATTTCACAATCCACTTGCGCCGCGGCGCGGGCGCTTACATCTGCGGCGAAGAAGGCTCGTTGCTCAACAGCCTCGAAGGCAAACATCCTTTTCCCCGGAACAAGCCGCCCTTCCCCGTGACGCACGGCTTTGAGAATCTCCCCACCGCCGTCAACAACGTCGAGACGCTCGCGTCCGTGCCTCCCATCGTGCGCAAAGGCGCGGCGTGGTATCGCGGACTGGGCCGCAATGCACACGCGGGCACGAAACTCATCAGCCTTTCCGGCGACATCCAGCACCCCGGCAATTACGAAGTGCCGATTGGCCTGCCACTCAAGACGCTGCTCCATGATTGGGCCGGCGGCCCGCAAACGGGACGCACCATCCAGGCCGTGACCATGGCGGGACTAAGCGGCGGCTTCCTCGCTGGTGACGCGCTTGACTGCACGCTTGATGAGCCGAGCATCCGCGGCAAGGGCTCCTTTCTTGGTGCGGGCGGCATCATCGTGTTTGACGACAGCCGCGACATGGTGGCTGCCGCACACGCCGCGATGGAATTCTTCGCCCACGAAAGCTGCGGCAAATGCTTCCCCTGCCGCATCGGCACGCAGCGACTCACGGAGCGCTTGAACGGGGAAGCCGGCCCATCCGACCTCGCCGCATGGACGCAAGAAGTCCGCGACATCGGCACTGTGATGCGCGCCACCAGCGCCTGCGGCCTCGGCATGGCCGCACCCTTCGTCACGGATAGTTTGTTAAAGTTCTTCCCGGAGCAGGTCGACAATTACGTCGTATCCAAAGAGCCCAACAACCGATGAGCGCCACAGCAACCGAACGCGAATTGACGATGACTCTCGATGGCGAGGCAGTCGGCTTCCGTGCCGGCGAGACGATTTATCAGGTCGCGCAGCGAACGAAGAAGAGCATCCCGACGTTGTGCTACGACGAGCGGCTCGAGGCGTTTGGCGCGTGTCGGCTGTGCGTGGTGGAGGTTGATGGAGTGAAGGCGCCTGTGGCGTCCTGCACCACGAAGGCCACGGCGGGAATGGTGGTGCGGACCGATTCGCCAATCATCGAGAAGTATCGCAAGACGCTGCTTGAACTGGTTGTGAGTGAGAACCGTGAGGTGGACGTGAGTCCTTTGCGCGGGTTTGCTTCGCAGGAGTTCACCACACTCGTAGACCGTTACGGCGCGCGCACGGGACGCTTCAAAGGCAGGCAGTCGGGCACGAGCAATAAGACGGACGATAATCCCTTTATCCTGCGCGATTACGACCTGTGCATCTCATGCTACCGCTGCGTGCGCGTGTGTGCCGAGCAGGAGGGCGACTATGCGATCACGATGATGAACCGTGGCTTTGGCACGCAGATCACGACTGAGTTTAACGGCAGGCTCAAGGACTCGGCCTGCACCTTTTGTGGACAGTGCGTGCAGACGTGCCCGACGGGCGCCTTGGCTGACAAGAAGGCGCTTCGCGCGGCGGATCTGCCCGGCGAGATCGCCAAGACCCGCACGATTTGCCCCTACTGCGGCGTGGGCTGCTCGGTGGACTTGCTGACGAAGGGCGACCGACTCATCGGCGTCCAGCCCGCGATGGATGGTCCGGCCAATCAAGGCGCGCTTTGCATCAAAGGCCAGTTCGCATTCGACTTTGTGCAGCACGACGACCGCCTGAAAAAACCGCTGGTGCGACAGCCCGATGGTTCGTTCAAGGAGACGGAGTGGGACGAAGCCCTCGATCTTGCGGCGGCGGGTTTCCGCCGTTCACTAAAGGAGCACGGGCGGCGCAGCATCTACGGCATCGCTTCGGGCCGCGCGCCGCACGAGGCGGCTTACTCGATGCAGAAATTCATCCGCGCGGGCTTCGGCACGCATTACATCGACAACTGTAGCCGTGCTTGACACAGCCCGACTGTCGTCGGTCTGGCGATTACCATCGGCAGAGGAGCCATGTCCAATCCGCTCGCGGACATGGCAAAGCCCGACGTCATTTTCTGCATCGGCACGAACATGACCGAGTGTCACCCGGTGGCCGCGACCGGGCTCAAGAAGGCGATGGCGCGCGGCGCAAAGCTCATCGTCGCCGACCCGCGCCGCATCAAGCTCGCTGAACTGGCCGACGTGTATCTGCCCATCCGTGTCGGCAGCGACGTGGCGCTCTTGCTGGCGATGGCGCACGTCATCGAACGGGAAGGCTTGATGAACCGCGCATTCATCGAGCATCGCACGGCAGGTTGGGAGGACTTTCGCCGGAACCTAAAAGCCTTCACGCCAGAATGGGCCGCGGCCATTTGCGAGGTGCCCGCCGCAGACATCGAACGCGCGGGGTTGATTTACGGCCGCGGCAGGCCCGCGGCGATTTACTACACGCTGGGCATCACCGAGCACATCTGTGGCGTGGACAACGTGCAGAGCCTTTGCAATCTCGCGCTCATGACCGGCAACCTGGGTGTCGAAGGCGGCGGAATCAATCCCATGCGCGGCCAGAACAATATTCAAGGCTGCGGAGATTGCGGTGCGGAAACGTTCGTGTTTCCCGGCAGCGTGAAGATTGACGACGTGGCAGCTCGCGACAAGTTTGCCAACGCCTATCAGCGGCCTGACCTCGATCTGGGGCAGGCGATGACCAAGGTCACGGGCTTGCAGGAATGCGGCAAGAGCATCCACGCGATGCTCATTGATGGCGAGAACACGGTGGTCTCTGACCCTGACCGCAATCACTGCGAGCACGCGCTCAAGTCGCTCGACCACTTGGTCGTCATCGACATCTTCATGACCGAGACAGCGAAACTCGCCCACGTCGTGCTGCCCGCAACCGCGTGGGCTGAGACTGACGGCGTGGCCTGTAACACAGAACGCCGCGTGCAGCGACTGCGGGCCGCCGTGCCGCCGCCGGGCGAGGCGAAACCTGACTGGTGGATCATCGCGGAGATTGCGAAGCGGCTTGGCATTCCCGGCTTTGATTTCCAATCACCCGCCGATGTGTTTAACGAACTCTGCTCGCTCTCGCCCACCTACGGCGGTCTCGATTGGGAGCGCGTCTCCCGCGAGAGCCTGAACTGGCCCGTGCCGACAAAGGATCATCCGGGCACGCCAATCCTTCACACCGAGGGTTTCACCAACGGCCGAGGCCGTTTCATGGTGTTGGGCTACCGCGATCCAGCAGAGGTCGTCGATGACGCATTCCCCGTGTGGCTCACCACGGGGAGACGCTTGCAGAGCTACCACACACGCACACAAACCGGCCGCGCCAGCGGCATTGATTACCTGCTCTCCGAGGAGAGTCTTGAAGTAAATCCCGCCGATGCCGAAGCCTGGGGCTTCCTTGATGGCGATTGGGCAATCGTCACCAGCCGGCGCGGAGAAGTAAAAATCAAGGTGCGCTCCACCGACCGTTCGCCGCGCGGAACGGTCTTTGCCAGTTTTAGTTTTGCTGACGTGCCGGTCAACAATCTCACCGGCAGCGGCTACGACCCCACCACACACACGGCGGAGCTCAAGGTGTGCGCGGTGCGCATCGAACGTGCTCCCGTCACACTTGAATCCGCCCACGACCCTCGTGAGCCCGAAAACGCGCACGCCCGCTAGCAAGAAAGCGCAAGTCCTGCGCTGGCGCGATGGCCGCTGGAGCAAAGCGCCCGATGCGCTCAGCGTCGAGGAGCCGCTCGAAATTCGCCTGCGTGGCCGCAATGTGGCCGTGACGATGCGCACTCCCGGGCATGACGAAGAGTTGGCCGCAGGCTTCCTCTTGACCGAAGGGATCATCCATCAGCGCGCCGATGTCGTGGAGATCGCCCACTGCCAGCGCGGCACGGCACACGCGGGCAACACACTCAATGTGTTTCTATCTGCTGACGTGGCCGTGGACTTCGACCGGCTCACCCGCCACGTGTTCGCCACGTCCAGTTGCGGCTTGTGTGGCAAGGCCAGCATTGACGCCGTGCGGCAGCACTTTCCCAAGCTTCGCGGCAGGGCGCGGGTTTCCATTCCGATACTGCAGGGGCTGCCGGACCTGCTGCGCGCGGCCCAGCCCGCGTTTTCACAGACAGGCGGGCTTCACGCGGCGGCGGTGTTTGACACCAAGGGGCAGATGGTCGTGGCCCGGGAGGATGTCGGCCGACACAACGCCGTGGACAAAGTGATTGGCCATGGCTACCTCCAGAGCCTGCTGCCCTTTGACAGGCACATCCTGCTCGTCAGTGGGCGCGCCTCATTCGAGATTCTGCAAAAAGCCCTCGGCGCCGGCTTCCCCATCGTCGCGGCGGTGTCGGCACCCTCTAGCCTTGCCGTGAGTTTCGCCGAGGAAAGCGGCCAGACCTTGATTGGCTTTCTGCGCGGGAACACCCTGAACGCGTACGCCAACGCGCAGCGGATTCGACCCTGACTGACAAAGGCCCGTGCGTTAACCCGGTCGCGCCTTTAGAAACGCGTGCAAGGCTAGTGCTGATGCGCGCCCAAATCCCTCGACGGCCAACAAGTCTCCAGCAGAAGCCTGGCGCAACCTATGGAGCGACCCGAAGTGACGCAGCAAGGCAGCCTTGCGCTTACTTCCGATGCCAGGGCATTCATCGAGCATGCTCTCCGAAATCCGCCGCGTACGCAGGCTGGCGTTAAACGCATTGGCAAACCGGTGCGATTCGTCGCGCACACGCTGCAACAGCTTGAGGGCGCCACAGGTCTTGTCCAGCCGAAGCGGTGCCCCCTTTCCCGGCAGGTGGATTTCCTCAAATTCCTTGGCCAGACCCACGATGGGAATGTGACCAACCTTTAACGCCATCAATTCCGCCCGCGCGGCATTGAGCTGGCCTTTTCCTCCATCCACTAGAATGAGGTCGGGCAGGCACTTCCCTTCGGCCAAGACTCGGACATAGCGCCGCCGAACCGTTTCAGCCATGCAGGCAAAGTCGTCCTGCGCTCCCACCGACTTCATCTTGAATCGCCTGTACTCCGCACGCGCGGGACGGCCGCGATTGAACACCACCATCGAGGCGACCAGAAAAGTGCCGCTGATGTTCGAGATGTCGAAGCCTTCGATGCGGCCGGGTGGCGCCTTTAGGCCCAGAATGCGGGAGAGTTCCTTGAGGTCGGCTGCGGGATCGAGCCGCTGACCGTGGATGCGGAGCTGGCCGGGCAGGCGTTGGTAGGTGGTGGTCTTTCTTGTCGCGACACGAAGGTCCTCGATCTGGTTGCGAAGCTTCGCAGCCCGCTCATAGTCGAGCTGACCCGCAGCCTTCTGCATCTCCGCCTCCATCTCCTCAATCATCTGTTCGCTTCGACCGAGGAGAAATTCGCACGCGGCCGCCACTTGCCCACGGTACTCCTCGCGCGTCACCTGCCCCACGCAGGGAGCGCTGCAGACTTGCAGGTGCGCGTACAAGCAGTGCTTGTGCTCGGCGACGCCGGGAGTAAGCGCCCGACAGGCGCGCAGATGGAACTTCTGACGTGCCAGCTCCAGGCTTCTCCGCAGCGCCCCAGAGTTTGAAAATGGACCAAAGTACTGCGCGCCGTCACCCGTCCTGATCCGCGTCAGCGAGAAGCGCGGGATGGGATCATTGAGGTTCACCTTCAGCATCAGAAAGCGCTTGTCGTCACGGAAGCTGACGTTGTACCGCGGCTTATACTCCTTGATGAGGCGCCCCTCCAAAAGCAATGCCTCGGGTTCCCCGCGCACCACCACGATTTCAAAATCGTGGATGGCTTCGATGAGCGCATTGAGTTTGCGATCCCAGCTCATGCGCCGCGACGGATGAAAATACTGGCTCACTCGCCGGCGCAAGTCTCGCGCCTTGCCCACATAGATGACGGTGCCGAATCGGTCGCGCATGAGGTACACGCCCGGCCGGTGCGGCACGGCCCCCAGCTTCTCCCTGAGGCGATCGCTAAGAGAGACCACAGCGCCTAGAAGCCATGCCGCCTGCGAGGTAGCAAAACAAATGTGGAGGCACGCCTCATCGTCGGCAGCGAGGACGCCCTGACTGCGCCGTCAGTTCGCCCACTCGGGATGCTCCATGAATGCGTAGCAGAGCATGTGAAAGATCCCCATGTGGCCATCCTCAGCGCGCCCATAATGGGTGTCGTTAACGACGATGCAATGATCGGCAATCTCAGCGAGTGAGCCCCGTTTGCCTCCGACCAGCGCCACGGTGCGAACGCCGTGAGCCTTGGCCCATCCGAACGCCTTCACCAGATTGGGCGAACTGCCGCTGACGCTGGCCGCCAGCACGAGATCACCGGGGCGCGCGTAGTTCTCAAGCTGCCGCACGAACACATCGTCATAGCTGAAGTCGTTGCCCAGGGCCGTCAGCCAGCTCACGTTATCATTGAGCGAAAGCACGCGGAAGCGCCGGCCCAGCTTGTCGGACGCCCCTTTCCCAAGGTCGGTGGCGAAATGCGAGGCATTGGCCGCGCTGCCACCGTTGCCAAACACGAACACCTGCCGGTCCTCTTTGAGTGCCTCGCGCAGCGTCTGGATCAAGGCCGACACCTGCGTGACGGGAATCGAATCCAACGCGGCTTTCTGTCGATGGATGTAATCGGCAACCCAGCTTTCCATGCGGCGACGTTAGGCGGGAATTGTGGAAAATCCAGCCCGCGTTTTTTTGGCTGTCCGCAAGCGCAGCCAATAGACTAAATAGCCGCCAACGCTTATGGAGCAGTCTCAAGACGCTGACCGCAAGACACTCGAAGACCGCAATAAGATGACGGAGCTTGAGCGCATCCGTCACTCATGCGCGCATGTGATGGCCACTGCCATCCTGCGACTTTGGCCGGACGCGCAGTTCGCCTACGGGCCGCCGGTTGAGAACGGTTTCTACTACGATCTGGAGTGTTCGCACCGCATCTCTCCAGAGGACTTCACCAAACTCGAGGAGGAGATGAAGAAGGAAATCAAAGCCAATCATGTCTTTGAAAAGCTCACGCTCACGCGTGAGCAAGCCATCGCTGACGCCCAGAGCGGGCGGCTTGGCGGCCTCGCCGAGCGGCCCGGCAACTCCAGCAAGTTCAAGCTGGACCTCCTCAAGAACATCCCCGAGGGCGAGCCCATCTCCTACTATAAGAATGGCGACTTCATTGACCTCTGCGCCGGGCCTCACGTGATGCGCACGGGCAACATCGGCGCCTTCAAGCTCACGAGCGTGGCCAGTGCGTACTACAAGGGTGACGAAAAGAATCCGCAGCTTCAACGAATCTACGGCACGGCCTTCAAGAACAAGACGGCGCTCGACGAGCATTTCAAAATGCTTGAGGAAGCCAAGCGTCGCGACCACCGCAAGATTGGTGTGGAGATGGGGTTGTTCTCATTCGACCCGGACTTCACCGGGCCGGGTTTGCCGCTGTGGCTGCCGAAGGGCGGCGCCATGATCGAGGAACTGGAGCGGCTGGCGAAGGAGACGGAATTTGCCGCCGGCTATGTGCGCGTCAAATCGCCTCATCTGGCGCGGGAGAAGATGTACAAAACCAGCGGCCACCTTCCCTACTATGCTGAGAGTATGTTCCCTCCGATGGAGCTGAAGGAAACGGGCGCCACTCAGGAGGGCGACTCCGACCGCTACTATCTCAAGGCGATGAACTGTCCCCATCACCATCGCATCTTCGCTGCCGAGCCGCGCAGCTATCGCGACCTGCCCCTGCGACTGGCGGAGTACGGCGTCTGCTACCGCTACGAGCAGTCCGGCGAACTCTTTGGGCTCATGCGCGTGCGCTCGATGCAGATGAATGACGCGCACATCTACTGCACGGCGGAGCAGTTCGCCGACGAATTCCGCGCCGTGAACGAGATGTACATGAAGTACTTCAAAATCTTTGGCCTTGAGAAGTACCAGATGCGCTTTAGCACTTCCGCGCCGGAAGGCTTTGGCAAGAAATACGTCAACGAGCCGGAGTTGTGGAAGAAAACCGAGGACATGGTCCGCCGCGTCCTCAACGAAAGCGGCATAAACTATGTCGAGGTGGCAAACGAAGCTGCCTTCTATGGTCCCAAGATTGATGTCCAAGTGTGGAGCGCCATCGGACGGGAGTTCACCATCGCGACCAATCAGGTGGACTTTGCCGTGCCCGCCAAGTTTGGCCTCACCTACCGCGACCGCGACAACACGGACAAAACGCCGCTGTGCATCCACCGCGCGCCGCTGGGCACGCACGAGCGCTTCATCGGCTTTCTCATCGAACATTACGCAGGAAACTTTCCGCTCTGGATTGCCCCCGACCAGGTTCGCGTGCTGACGGTCGGCGACGATGCCGCTCTCACGGAATCCGGTCGGGCGCTGGTGTCGGAGCTGCGCGCGCAGATGGTGCGAGCCGAGGGTGACTTTTCCGCGAACCCCATCAAAGCCAAGATCGCCGACGCCGAGACGGCGCGGGTGCACACCATGCTCGTGCTGGGCCCAAGGGATTTGGAGGCCGGCGCCCTGTCAGTGCGTCTCCACGGCAAGGGCAATCTTGGGGCAAAACCGCGCGCGGAGGTCGTTTCTGAAATCCTCGCCGCCATCCGCGAACGGCGCTAGCAGGAGGCTCTTAAGAGACTTCACTGCATGGGCAGTTGCAGTCGCACCCGCTGGCTGCCGCGCAGCACCGTGGTGGCGACGCGCAGACCAGGCTTAGTAGTCTGCAAAAGGTGGCCGATAAACTGCCCCTCGGTCATTCGTCCCGTTTTCCCCCCGATGTCCACGAGGATGTCATCCTTCTGAAAGCCCGCGTTTTTCGCCGCCGCATGGCGATTGTACTGTCCGACGAACATCACCTTGAGCGCGAGTGCGTCCAGAGCAAGGCCACGCTGGCTGCGTTCCTCATCCCCCAAGTCCGCCAGCACGAGACCGCCGGTGGCCATGCCGCGCATGTCCCAAGTGCCCACACGCTTTGAAATGTCCGCCTTGGTTCGCCAACCATCAGGAAGGGTGATCCGCACCGACCGCTCCGCCTGCCCGCTTCGCAGGCTTGCCAGTATCATGCCGTCGTCCGGCGCACGATGAAGAGCCCACGAGACATCGGCGGGCGACACCAATGGCTGCCGGTCAAGCGCGAGCAACTGATCGCCCGCACGAATGCCCGATCGCGCAGCGATGGAACCGGCCGCCACACCCTGCACCAATGCCATCTGGTCGGGCGCAAGCGTGATCCCAATGGTCTCGGGCATCGGCATCGGAAAAATCAGGTTGGTTGGAATGGGCTTGGACTGGACTCGAAAGGAGTTTCGGTAAGCCTCGCCCACCATGTGGCAATGCACGCAACTGGCGAGCACCTTGCCGTCCCAATCCAGATCGCGCTTGTAGCGGCCCGCAAGGCCCGGGATTTCCAAGGGTGACTTGAAGGGCGTCTGGCCGCCCTGCTTGCCGGCCAGTGCAGCCTGATTTTGAGGATAGCCCGCGTGAAGCTTGAGGCCGCCTTCCAGCGCGCGCTTAAAACCCGTCGTGGTCTTGTCCGACGAGTCTTTCTGGTGTTTCCACGATCCGTACCGCGCGTACACCGTCCCGTCGCCGTTGAACATGATCGCGGAAAAGGAGAGGTCATAGTCGAATTGGAATCGGGCCAGATCAATGGCGTTGGCGTTGATGAGGCGCACACACACGAACTGGCGCAGCAGAGGCTTGAGTTCCTCCGCGGAGAGCACCCCCGCATCCAAGCCCATGCACGAAAGGCACGGCACGCAGCGCAACACCACCAAGAGCGGCTTGCCCGTGCGACGCGCCTCGGCAAAGCCCGCCTCGTGGTCGTTGTACCGCCACAGGGCGTCGTCCTGCATCGCGGCCTTGTCCTTGCGGACGGCGGCCTCACGATCCTTGACGGTGCCTTCCGCGAGCGCGGTCACAACCAGAAAGGCAAAACACAACGCTGCCAGAATCCGGTGAGGGGTCATATTGTGGCGATTCTGCCGGGAGGCCCGCGAGGGGCAAATCTTTTCTGATTCAGGCTTTGCCAGCACCCGTGTTAATGACCGGCGACACCTCCGTCTCGCCGCAGAGCACGACAAGCAGATTGCTCACCATGGCAGCCTTGCGATCCTCATCAAGCTTTACCACGGATTTGTCAGAAAGCTCGCGCAGCGCCATCTCCACCATGCTGACGGCACCCTGAACAATTTTCTGGCGCGCGGCGATCACCGCTTCGGCCTGCTGCCGGCGCAACATGGCCTGGGCGATTTCCGGGGCGTAGGCCAGATGCGTCAGCCGCGCTTCCTCCACGCACACTCCGGCCTTCGTCAGCCGCTCGCCCAGCTCCTTGCGCAGCGCGGCAGCCACTTCGTCGGCGCTTTCGCGCAGACTGGGTTCATGATCCTCGCCGCGGTCGTACGCGTAAAGACTGGCTAGGTGGCGAATGGCCGACTCGCTTTGGATGTGGACGTAGCTCTCATAGTCGTCCACATCGAAGGCGGCCTTGGCGGTGTCTTCCACACGCCAGACAATCACCGCGGCAATTTCGATGGGATTGCCGCGCCGGTCATTGACCTTGAGGCGCTCGCTGTTGAAATTACGGGCGCGCAACGAAATCTTGGAAGGAACCACTCGCCAGAACGCGGTGGCACCCACTCCGGCGGCATGGGCGCCCCTCAGCGCCTCGGGCGTGTTAGCGGCCATCGGCAGCGGCACGCGCGAAAGCACCCGTGAGAAAAAGGGGTTGGCCCACCAGAATCCATTGCCACGAACGGTGCCACGGTATTCGCCAAAGAGCACCAAGACGCGCGCTTCGTTGGGCTGCAACGTGAAGTGCCCGCAAAGCGAGATGATGGCGGCCAACTCCAAGAACGCCAAGAACGGCAATGGAAGCAGGTGGTTAATACCTGTCGCTTGGTCGTGGGGATTGTATTGAACCAACAAGGCCACGAACGCGATGGGCGCGCCCAGCATCAGCGACAAGTTGAGGGCCAGCATGCCCCATCCACTCCTCACGCTGCCTTCGCGCTCCACGCTCGGCGCGGCTGCGCCTCCAGATTTTGTCGTTATTGCACTCATGATAACTTTGCCCGCAGGGATGGAGGGAGTTCTACTCCATCACCGCAACGAATGCCATCCCAAGGTGGGGAAACCCCAAATCTGCTTGCAAGCGCAGCCGGTGCTGATACGGTGCCCGCCCCTTAACGGGGCATTCTTACCATGTCACGCACTTGTAGCATCACCGGGAAACACCCGACGCGGGGAAGCAGCATTGTCCGCAGCGGTAAGGCGAAGAAGGAAGGTGGCATTGGCCGCCACGTCACCGCCGTCACCAAGCGCACGTTTAGCCCGAACCTTCAACGCGTGAAAGTGCAACTTCCCAGTGGAGAGGTGCGCCACGTCATTGTGGCGGTCAGCGCGATCAAGAAGGGCATGGTCATCAAGGCGCCCAAGCGGCGCTGGAAGCCCGAGGCCAAGTCGGCCTAAGGCGATTCTGGGCCGGCCTCTCTCCCCTACCTGTCCTTGATGCGGCGCATGGTGGCGTCGCGCATCTGTCGTTGGGTCTCGCGCGTCCGCAGGTCATGGCGCTTGTCCGGGTCCTCCTTGCCTTTGCCTACTCCCAACAACACCTTCACCTTGCCATTCTTCCAGTAAAGCTTGAGCGGCACCAGCGTGTGCCCTTTGGCCTGGGTGAGCGCTTGCAAGTGCGCCAGTTCGCGGCGGTGAAGCAGGAGCTTGCGCTGCGCGATGGGATCATGGTTGTGAAGATTGCCATGGGAGTACGCCTCGATGTGCGCGTTGAGCAACCACGCCTCTCCATTGCGATCGATCCGGGCAAATGCCTCGCGGATCTGTCCACGGCCGGCGCGAAGCGCCTTGACCTCCGTCCCGCGCAGGGCCAGCCCCGCCTCGTACGTCTCGGTGATGTGGTAGTCGTGCCGCGCCTTGGAATTGGTGACGATGTCCGCCATGGGCTCACGGCGCCGGAATCATGCACCTCCGGCGAGTGCTTTGTCTGGCTACGAGCTGCGGCGCCGCCTCTTGGGCGCCTTCTTCTCTGGAGCCGGCTCCGGCTCCATCATCTCAAAACTCATCTTGCCTTCCACCAACTCCGCCAGAGCAACGTCGGCCATCCCCATGTGGACGTCCTGCGTCAGCAACGGCCGGTTGCTCGCGCCGGCGGTATTCAACTGGCGCACGCGCCGAGAAATCAGATTGACGAGGACGTTGGGATTGCCGACGTGATCCAACGCTTTCCGACACAGTTCAGTGTTCATTTGCAAAAGATGCGAACCACTCCAAAGAACCGCGAACTGTACCCGTCTGCCAAACTGGCGCAACATAAAAACTCCGCTTGCCCCGCGCCCTCGCCCTCCGTACAACTGCCGCGCATGTCCCGCCCGATGCGCAAGCCCTTCGCGCTCGAGTCCTATCTCCAACGGTCTACCCTTGGCGTCAATCGGGCGCTGGACCGGCTGCTGCCCGCCGCCACCACACGGCCGGCGACCCTCCACCGCGCCATGCGCTACTCACTCTTTGCGGGCGGCAAGCGCCTGCGCCCGGCTCTACTGCTCGCGGCAGCCCGTGCCTGCGGCGGCAAAGAGGCGTGCGCGCTGCCGCTGGCCTGCGCCGTGGAGTGTATCCACACCTACTCGCTGGTTCATGACGACCTGCCGGCGATGGATAATGACGACCTGCGGCGCGGCAAACCCACCAACCACAAGGTCTATGGTGAAGCCATTGCCATCCTCGCCGGCGACGCGCTGCTCACTCAAGCCTTCGAGATGGTGGCGCAGGCAAAAGCGCCCTTGCGCTACCCTCACTCAGAATTGGTGATGGAATTGGCCCGCGCCTCCGGATCGCTTCAATTGATTGCGGGACAGGCGGCTGACTTGGAGGGCGAGGGAAAGCGGCTGACGCTGGCGCAGCTGCGCTACATTCACGAGCGCAAAACGAGCGCGCTGCTCTGTTGTGCCGTACGCATGGGCGGGATGAGCGCCAATTGCACCGCCTCCCAACTGCGCGCGCTCACGGACTTTGGCCGCAACGTCGGGCTGGCGTTCCAGGTGATTGACGACATTCTGGACGTCACCCAGACCAGCGAGCGGCTGGGCAAAACGGCAGGCAAAGATGTTGCCGCCAAGAAGGCCACGTACCCGTCGGTGGTTGGTCTTGAACGCTCGCGACGCATCGCGGCCACACTCACCGCCAAGGCATTCGCTGCACTCCGCCCGTTCGGGGATCGCGCAGATGCCCTAGCAGCCTTTGCCCATCACCTGCTCGAGCGCGAAAGCTGATTGCTCACGCCTCTTGACAGGGTAGGCGCATCTCCTAGAGTGCGCCAATGAATCCCCTTTTCCTTCTGCGTGCTTTCGCATTACTCCTCGGGTTCACGATCGCTGTCCCGGGGGCGGAAGGCCGCAAACCTAATGTCATCATTTTCCTCTGCGACGATGTCGGCTGGGGCGAGTTTGGCTTCCAAGGCAACCGGCAGATTCCCACGCCGAACATTGATTCCATCGCGCGCAACGGCATTCGTTTCACGCATGGCTATGTCTCCGGACCGTATTGTAGCCCCACGCGCGCAGGGCTCTTGACGGGCCGCTATCAGACGCGCTTCGGCCACGAATTCAACGAGGGCGGCGGCGCAGGAGTCGGAGGCAAATTTGGCCTCCCACTCTCCGAGCGCACCATGGCCGACCGGTTCAAGGCTTCGGGATATGAGACCATTGCCATCGGCAAGTGGCACTTGGGCGCCTCGCCACAGCATCTTCCCATGAAGCGCGGGTTCGATGAATTCTACGGCACGGTGGCCAACACCGCGTATTACAAGCCGCGCGCCTTCGTGGACTCGCGCAAGTCGCCCGAGGCTCATCCCATCGAGGCGGAAGACTTCTACACCACCGACGCCTACGCAGCTCGCGCCGTGGAGTGGATTCAAAACCACAAGACGAAGCCCTTCCTGCTCTACCTGCCATTTAACGCGCAGCATGCACCCCTGCAGGCGCCGGAGAAATACCTGAACCGCTTCAAGGACATCGCCGACGAGAAGCGCCGCACCTTTGCCGCCATCATGTCGGCGATGGATGACGCGGTGGGCGCTGTGCTGGGCGCCCTTCGCAAGGCTGAACTGGAGGAGCACACGCTCATTTGGTTTCATTCTGATAACGGCGGCCCCACGCAGAGCACCTCGTCCAAGAACGGCCCGCTACGCGGCTTCAAAGCCAGCACCCTGGAAGGGGGCGTGCGCGTGCCCTTCTGCGTGCAATGGAAAGGAACCTTGCCGGCAGGCAGCACGTACACGCTACCGATCATCCAACTTGATATCCTGCCGACGAGCTTGGCCGCCGCAGGCGTGAAGGTCGAACCGGCGTGGAAGCTTGACGGCGTCAATCTGCTGCCCCACCTCTTGGGCGATAGCAAGGAGCCGCCCCACGAGGCGCTCTACTGGCGGTTTGGCGCCCAGCGCGCCATTCGCAAAGGCGACTGGAAACTCGTCGCCGCCAATGCCGATGGCAACAAGCTGCGGCTTTTTAATCTGGCCGAGGACGTGGGCGAGGCAAAGGATTTGACCGAGTCCAACCCCGGGAAGGCCAAGGAGCTTCAAGCCGCGTGGGACAAGTGGAATGCTGAGCAGGCCGCCCCACTCTGGATGCCTGCGCCCGCCAATCAGAAGGGAAAGGCCAAGAACAAAGCGAAGGCCAACAACCCGCCTAAGCCTTAACGTCCCCCCTCCCACACGCCCCGCGTAAGGTGTGCTTGTGCGGGCGTGGTGTTGACACCTTCCCGCCCGTCGAGTTTTATCAGCGCCTCAAAGGGTGGTAACGCGGTCTCTTTCCCAACATCTCGAATTGGCCGTGCTGTTCCTCATTCAAGGTGCAGCCATGGGCATGTGGTTCGTGCCGCTGAGCAGCGTACTCGACTCGCATGGTCTGCAATCCATCAAGCCCTTCGCATTTGCCACCTCAGCCGCGGCGGCTTTCATTTCGCCCCTCTTCTTTGGAGCCATGGCCGACCGGCACGTTGCCCCCGTGAAGGTACTTCGCGGGCTCTCGCTCGCCACGGCCGCAGCGATGGCTCTTGCCGCCTACGCCATGGAGAGCGGGTGGAACCGGTGGGTGGTGCTGGCCACGATCCAGTTGCACGCACTGTGTTCCACTCCCACCTGGAGCATTGCCTCTGCCATCTGTTTCGCGCGCCTTACCGATTCTAAGCGCGAGTTCGGCCCGGTGCGCGCCGCAGCCACGCTGGGCTGGATGGCCGGCTGCTGGGTGGTGAGCCTGCTTAATGCCGACGCATCGCCCCGCGCGGCGTATGGGGGCGCCATCACATGGCTGCTCGTGGCGGCCTTCGCGTACGGGCTGCCCGCCACGAACCCGCCGAAAACCAACGGGGCACTCACCCTGCGCGAACGCTTCGGGCTGGACGCCCTTTCACTTCTGAAGAATCCGAATCACCGGGTGGTTTTCATCACCGTCACCTTGCTCAATATTCCGATGGCCGCATTCTACCCCTGCACGCCACCGCATCTTGCGGAACTGGGTTTCACGCACGCCACGGCATGGATGACCTTGGGGCAAGTCACCGAAATCATCTCCATGCTGGGGCTGGCGGGCATCCTCGCCCGCTGGCGGCTTAAATGGGTGTTTGCCACCGGGCTTGCGTTGTGCGTCCTGCGCTTTGGCCTCTGCGTCGGCAACGACGGCCCCTTCCTGCTTCTGGGCATCACCCTCCACGGCTTCTCCTACACGCTGGTTTTTATCACCGCCCAAATCTATCTCGACGAGCGCGTGGACGACACGTGGCGCGCGCGCGCACAGGCCCTGCTTTCTTTGCTCACGGGGGGCGTCGGCAATCTGCTGGGCTATCTAGGCACCGGCGCATGGCTCTGGACCAATACCACGGCGAAGGGAGGTGTTCACTGGCCGCGTTTCTGGATGGGCATCACTCTTGCCGCTGCGAGCGTGTGCCTCTATTTCCTCTGCGCCTATCGTGGGCGCGCCCAAGAAACGCCGCAACCGGCTAAATCCCAAGCTTCCTGAAGCGCGCATTGACTTGCTTGAAATGAAACTCAAGCGAGCAGAGTTTCTCAAGCTCACCATCCTTGAAATGGCTGGCCACTGCGGGGTTGGACTTTAACTCCCCTAGAAAATCGGCGTCATCGCGCCCCCCATGCTTCACCGCCCACGTGCGCATAGCGGCATCCTGTACCAAGGCATAGGCGTCCTCGCGGGTTAGTCCCTTCCGGATGAGTGCGAGCAACACCGTCTGGCTGTTCCACATTCCCAGCGAGAGGCCCAGGTTGCGCTTCATGTTCTCGGGATAGACGACGAGTCCCTCCATGAGGCGCGTGAGCAAACCCAACATGTAGTCCAAGAGCGTGCAGGAATCGGGAAGGATGATGCGCTCGACGCTGCTGTGACTGATGTCGCGTTCGTGCCACAGCGCGACATTTTCCAGAGCGGCGAGCGCGTTGCCCCGTAGCACGCGCGCCAGTCCGGTCAGTCGCTCCCAGGTGATGGGATTGCGCTTGTGCGGCATGGCGCTGCTGCCCTTCTGTCCCTTGGTGAAAGGCTCCTCCGCTTCCAGCACCTCCGTACGTTGCAGGTGGCGAAACTCCACCGCCCACCGTTCGATGCTGGCACCCACCAGCGCCAGCGTGGATTGGAATTCTGCGTGGATGTCGCGCTGGACTACTTGCGTGGCGATGGGGGCGGGGCGAAGTCCCAACTGCCGGCACACGTGAGCCTCAACGTGCGGCGGTAGATGCGCGGCTGTGCCGACAGCGCCGGAGAGCTTGCCGACGGCGACGACCGGACGCACCGACTTAAGGCGGCGCAATGCGCGCGCAAACTCATCGTGCATCAGGGCCATTTTCAACCCGAAGGTTGTCGGCTCGGCGTGAATGCCGTGGCTGCGCCCGATGCAGGGCGTGTGCTTGTGCTCGCGTGCCCGACGGGCAATGACGGGGATCAGCGCCTTGACGTTGGCAATCAGCAGGTCGGCGCTTTGCATCATCTGCACGGCGCAAGCGGTGTCGCCCACGTCGCTACTGGTCAGCCCATAATGAAACCAGCGGCTGGCCTTGTGGTTGATGGCTTCGGTGACGGCGGTGGTAAAACCGATGACATCGTGGTTGAGAACCTTTTCAAGCTCGCGCTGGCGCGCCACCAGCCCGGGCAGATCGGCAAACCATTTCTCACAGCCCGCCTTGATTCTTGCGAAGTCGGCACGGGGGACGATCCCCTCTCCCACCAGTGCTTCCGAAGCGTGAAGTTCAATCTCAAGCCAGATTCGCAGCTTGTTCTCCTCTGCCCAGAGGGCCCGCATCTCGGGCCGGGAATAGCGAAGCATCATGCCGCGCCATCGTAGGACGCCGCCGCTGGCGCGTCGAGACGGAAGGGTCAACGCCCCATCTGGCTGCGCGCGCGCTCCAGTGTCTTGCGCTCCTGTTCGGTGAGGCTTCCGATGCCTTGTTCGGAAATCTTGTCGAGGATGAGGTCCACCTCTTGATGGATCGAATCTTCCGGGCCGTCCGCGGACGCACTAAACACGCCGGTGGCTTTCTTGATGCCCGCGGGCACGAGCACTTCGTCGCAGGGAATGATCTTGCGCCCCTTGCGGGACTTCCTTGCGCGCCACGTGAAACGCAGCCATCCAAGCCATCTAGGCTCATCCTCGTGAGGCGAGAGGACGAACTGGGCCGTGAACCAGATTCCGCCCATCATGCCCCCCAAATGCGCGGCGTGGCCGATGCCCGAGGAGCGATCTAGCATCCCCAAAGCACCAATGACGGCGAGCACCAAAAGCATCCACTTGGCGCGCATTGTGACCGGGATGATGAAGAGCAGCAGCAACGTGAGCTCCTGCTCCCAGTGCAGCAACGCAAAAGCTGCGAGCAGTCCAAAGATCCCCGCAGAGGCACCCACAACACCCACGCCCAAGGCCTGCGCGTCGCCTAAGATCCACGGCACGGCACATTGCAAGAGCCCCCCCATCACCCCGGAGCAGAGATACAATCCCAAGAAGCGCCCCCGTCCCAACTGAAGCTCCAGGGTGCGCCCAAACATCCAGATCATGGCGCAATTGATGACGAGATGAAACAGCCCCCCATGCAGGAATTGAAAGGTGAGAAGCTGCCACACGTGCCCGCGCGCCAATTCCACTGGCACCAGCACTAGGCGGTCCAGTGCCGCAGGCGCTAGCTCTTGCGCGCCGTACATCAGCACATTGACGACCACCAACACCAGCCAGAGCGGGGCCGCGAGAGTCCGCGTGGGCGCCCCGCCGGGCTCGCGCATGTAAGAGCGGTCGTCGAGCATGGCGCCTTAGCGGACCGGTGTGCCGTTTGCCATTCTGGCCAGTTGCCGCTTCACCATCGCCATCAAGGGCTTCACGGTGCGGGCATCAAATCGAAACCGGCAGCCTGCCTTGGCGAAGAGTTCTGGCAGGGGACGTGAGCCGCCCAAGGAAAGCGCATCTTTGTATTGGCGCAGGGCTTTGGGCAGATCGCGCTGCGAGTTGGCCCAAACTTGCAAGGCCCCCAGCTGTGCAATGCCATACTCGATGTAATAAAAGGGACAGAGGAAAATGTGGAGCTGCCGGTGCCACGACTTCCTCTTTGCGTCGTGATATCCCGACCAGTCCACTTCACCGCCGAATCGCTCCATCAGCTTGAGCCAGGCTCCGTCACGCTCCGCACGGGTGTGCTCCGGATGGGTGTAGAGCCAGTGCTGGAAGGCGTCCACCATGGCGACCCAAGGCAGAAGCAAAATGATATTCTCCAGATGCGTCTGACAAGCCCGCGCGGCGTCCGGAGGGGTGTAAAACTCATCGAGGTGCGCATTGCCGAGTAGTTCCATGCTCATGGACGCGACCTCGCAGAATTCCAGCGGCGCACTGCGGTAGGAGTGCAGATCCTCCTCCTGCGCCGCAAGCGAATGGAACGCATGGCCCGCCTCATGCAACAACGTCTCCACGTCGCGCTGCATTCCCACGGCGTTCATAAAGATGAAGGGTAGCCGAGATTCCGCCAGGCAGCTCTGGTAGCCGCCCGGCGCCTTGCCTTTGCGATTTGCCAAATCGAGGAGCTTGAGGCGTTTCATGCCACGAAAGCCCGATGCGAGTTCGCCATCCATCCGATCGAAGATCCGCTGCGTCCGGCGCACCATCTCGTCGGTTTCCACGAAGGGCTTGAGCGGAGGACGCCCCAGCGGATCCACGGCCAGATCCCAAGGACGCAATGCCTTCAATCCCATTTGACTTCGCCGAGCCGCATGCAATTGGCGCACCAAGGGCATGACTTCGGTCTCAACCGCGCGATGAAATTCAAAGCAGTCCTCAGGACGGTAGTCAAAACGGCCCTTGGCTCGGTGCATGTAATCGCGGTAATTGGAGTAACCGGCATTCCTAGCCATGCGCACGCGACGGGAGAGGAGCTTGTCGAAGAGGGAATCGATTCGCGTTGCTTCCTTGAGGCGTCGACGGCACACCGCCTCCCAAGTTGTGTGTCGAAGGCTGCGGTCCGTCTCCTGCTGGTAAACACCCATCTGCACGAGCGTCTTCTCCTCTCCGCGGAACCGCACCGTGAGGGCCCCAATGAGTTCCTGATACTGTTGCCCAAGTTTGGTTTCCTGGGTTTCCAGTGGAATGTTCTGGGGCCGGAACAGCTCAACCAAAAGTTCCGTGTCGCGATTGAGCACTTCATAGCGTCTGCCGGGAAGCTTGGCGCGCTGCTGATGAGCTAGGAATACTTTCGCCAGCCTAAATTGCCGCTCTTTCAATTTCGGCTCAATCGTCTCGACAAAATGCAGGTACGCCTTCTTGGCGTCGGGATGATCGGTGTGGCAGGTCATCGCGATGTACCGACCCGAACCTTCCTCATCCAGAGCCGAGGCCAGCTCGCTCGAATGGTGCAACCACCGCTCGAAGTCCTTTGGCGTGGTGCAGGCTGCCGCCTCGGATTCCAGTCGGTCGAAATGGGGTTCGATCGCAGCCCATTGGGTCATGCGTGCTTTGGCGGGCAGAAATGTCCGAGCGCGATGAGGCGGCAGATTTCCAAAGGGCAATAGGGTCATGGTCGTCTTGATTCTCCGGCAAACATACGGTGCGTTTCCCGCGAAGGGAAAGCGCTTTTTCAGCCGCGCCATCAGATTCCGTATTTCTCAATCCACGACTGAGGTAATGTCCCAAAGCTCAGCAGCCAGTCATTAAATCGCCTCAGGCTCCAGCCTCCACCCTGCATCAAACGCAACCGCAGCCGTTCATTTTCTAATCGCCCAAGCCAGTAACTCATCGGCACGCCCGGCGCGGCACTGTACCAGTTGATCTCCGCCTCGCTGCGGGTTCGTGTGAAACCGAGGTGCCGCTTGAGGTGCGTCACTCCCTGTGCGTAGCTGTAACGCCCAGTTTGCAAACGGAGGTCCACCAGGATGCGGTGCGCACGCCACAGCGCATCGTGGAGCTGTTGCACGGGAACCCAGGGCGAAGGGTCGATCTTCAAGTCCACCATCATCTGCTCACACCAAAGAGTCCAGCCCTCGTAAAACACCGCGTGGGCAAACAGGCGACGCCACTGGCGCGGATGCCGATTGGCGGTGACAAATTGCAAGTGATGCCCCGGATAGGCCTCGTGTGCAGCCGTGAGCGACACGCCAAAGTGCTGCTGCCGCTCTGCTTGTCTCTCAGCCGGCGCGGACTTGGCCAGTCCAAGATCGTTCACCCAGAAGATGCCTCGCTGCCGCTTTTCGAACGCACCGGGACTGGAGTAGGCCGCCGTGGGGAAGAGGTGCCGCATAAACGGTGGCACCAGCCGCACTTCAAGTTCCTCCGCTTCGGGGAATGACAGGGCACGCGCCGCACGAAAGCCCCCAGCGATGCGCTGCACCTGCTTCCGGTACAACCCCAGCAAGTCGTTGCCCGGTTGCCACTGCGCCCGGGCCTCGGCGATGATGCTCTCTGCCGTGCGGCCCTTTCCAAACCGACGGCAGGCATGCTCCAGTAGCGCGCTGATTCGGCGGGTTTCCGCCATCGCCAGCGCTTCGATTTCGCCCAGCGAATAATCCAAGCCCAGTTGTTCGTGCACCAGCCGTTGGAGCGACACGGCTCCAATGGCAAAGGAACCCTCCGGCGCAGGCGCGAGACTCATCACCCGGTCGCGATAGGCAACCACAGCCTTCCTTGCAGCAGCAGTGGAATGGTCTTCCCTCGTGAACGCGTCAACGGCATCAAAGAGCGCGGGGGCTCCAGCGCAGGTTTGTTCCATTACTTTGCACCACACCCGTTCGGGGCGCACCACGGCCATGGCTGCTTCTTCCAAGAATCCTGGAGCAGCCCGCAACAGGGAGAGCACATTGCGCTTTGCCCGGGCGCGCTCGGTTTCTCCGCGTTGGAGTTCAAACTGCAAGACATCCAGCACGGCACCCACTGCCGCAGGCTCGAGCTCGGTTCGCTTGCGCGCGTATTCGTCACACTCCTGCCGGATCATCGCTCGCAATGCCAGTCGGTCCAAGTGCTGCTCGGCTTCGAGCTCCCGCGGATTGATGGAGTCAAGTGACACCAGAGTCCGTTGACGGCGGCGTTCAAGGCGCACCAAGTGCGCATACGACGCCTTCCCCAGCTTTCCCTCGCCATCCCGAAGACCGGCCCGATTCGCCCACACGGGATGATCGGCCAGGGTTTCCTCGAAATACCGATCCAGCAGACCTTCAAATTGCCGTTGAGTCCCGTTCATGGAGTTTGGATTTTCATTTTGTCTTCGATCCAACTTAACACTCGCAATGTTTCAGAAACGCTCCAGGCCTGCGCGTCGCAGCCGCGCTCCTGATGAGGTGCGTCGCCATCAAGAATTTCTGGAAGCTGACCGATGCAGCCAGCGTCAAGAAGCCCTTCGGTGCCTTGCAGGTAACCCCTCGCAGCACGAAGTGCGACGGACGAGCCGCCCCATGCAATAACGAGTGCTTCGCAGAACATGGGAAGCAACCACACCCACGCTGTTCCATTGTGGTAGGCAGGCTTTCGTCTCGTGTCCTCGTCACCTTCATATCGGCCCCAATACGGGTTCGCCGGATCGTTGAGGAGTCGTCCATCAGCAGCCCGCGCCTCCAGTGGCACAGTGGCCGGCAATGGCGCCAGCGTGCGCACGGCACCCGGAACCAGCAAGTGCCTTTGCACCGAGCTAACGTATGCGCGGGCCGCCGCTGGCGGCACCAATCCCGCGGCGATGGCAAAGAGTGCGTTGGGTCGCAACAGACCATCGGGGATAGTGGCGCGGGCCGGCACATTCGATCCACCCATGAGCAGATCGACGACCGACACTTCTCCGTCGCGGACAAAGAAGGACGCGAATGACGATTCCGAAAGACGGGCCAGATCCTCCCATTCACGGCCCTTTTCCAGTTCCGAAAGTTGTCGCAGCAAGCCAATCCAGAGGGCTTGCACCTCCACCGGGTAGCCTTCTCGCGGCGTGCACGCGGGATGATGGGTGTCCATCCACGTGAAGTGCGCCGGGCTCCACACCAGACCCGAAGTGGGATCCATCCGGATGCCGTTAGGCGTGCCCGATCGATAGTGGGTTGCGATGGACTCAAGGACTTGCGCAATCGTACGACTGCCGCTCCCCACCTTGTGGGCGTACCATCCCCTGCCCTCTACCGCCGCGAGATCGCGGCAGGCCAAAGCAAACAAGAGCGGCGCATCGGAGGTGTCGCGATTGGACACATCGGCACCATGCAGCGCATTGGGGAGAGTGCCGCTTTTTTCCGATGCGGCAATTTGCAACAGAATTTGCCGCGCCACATCCTGCCTGCCAGCGGCGATAATCCCCCGAGTGGCAATCAATGCGTCGCGCCCCCAGTCTAGAAACCACGGATAACCGGCGATCACGGTTTTGCCGCTGCCACGCCGAACGATAAAAGCATCCAAGGCACGTTTGAGTCTGGCTTGAGCTGTGTGCGCCGGATCCCCATAGCCTCGAAGCACACCCGTTGCGGTGTCTTTCGATTCCGCGCTGACGCGGATCTCGACCTCATCACCCACTTCCATCGGCAGATCAAACCAGCCGGGGCTATAAGCATCGCCCGCACCCACTTGATCGCGGCTGACCTCCACCGGATGAGCGATGCCCATGCTCCACTCAGCGTCAGGGTGGTATATGCCATGGCTGGCAATCACACGCAGTCCACGCTCCGCCGAAGGTCGAAACTCAAATCCGATTTGGTTGGGTAAGGTGCGCGTGTGCTCCTCAAGATGCCGCCGTGTGCCTGCATCGGCGCAGGTCTGGCCATGAAAGCTGCGATCCTCAATATCCACACGCGCCGTGATGGAGAGCCGTGAGTCCGCAGGCAGAGTCATCGGCAGGTGCTTTATCTGGATTTCGACCACGTTCTCATTGGGCACCATGTCGATGCTGGTTTCCACCATCACTGTCCGGCCATCGCCAGCATCGATGAGAAACTTCCAGCACGCCGGAGGCCCAAGCTTAAACTCCACCAGATTGGCCGCGTCCAGTGGCGAAATGAAGCCGTCGGCATTGGCCCAAAGGCGCAGTCGCTTTGCCAACACGTGCCGATCCACCGGCAAAGCCCCATCCAGATTGGCCGCGAGCAGGCAATCATACTTGGACTTCACCCTTCCCAAATCCACCGCCATGCGCGCCATTGCTCCACGTCCATTCGTCAACAGAACCAACGGCGCGTCCAGACCCGTGGCGTCGCGCGCAAGTTCTGGAAAATCGGCGGCTGCGGATGAACCCTCGCCCAACACGATGATGTCGCCGCAATGCTCAATTTGCGCAGAGTCGGCTGCGCGAATCTGCAGATTCCATCGCCCCATGTGAGCGGGAGGAAAGGCTACGATGTGCCCCTGCTCCACCAAAATGCTCCCCGCATGATGCACACAAGCCCCCTCAACCTGTTGCAGGGTTGCTCGGAATGGCTGGGGAAGCTGCACGAGCAACCAATGCCGCGCAGGAACCATGAGGACTCTCCGGCAATCCTCAAGCCGCCACTCGATCACCGGCGCATACTCTTCAGCGGATGCGTACCTGTGAAGGGTATCTGCCAAAGATGCCTCGGGCGGCGTTCCATCGCGCAGCCTCTCCAATGCTGCGAGGAAGCCGGCCGGATTGTTTAATACGAGTTGCGCCAAGGCCGGCCCATCCATCAGGCCCAGTTGCTCAGGGCGAAGAATCGTGGCCAGACATTGAAGAGCCCAAGCCATGCGCGCCCTGTGGGCCCGGTATCCGTCGCCCTCGTCGCCGGCGATGTCCCTCGTTGCAAGACAATACACCGCGCCTTTTGGCAGTGTGAAATGAAGGGCGTCGCCCGAGGCTCGTATCTCCGGCAATGCTTGTCCCAGGAGATCCCGCCATTCCCCATGCGGTCCGGTCATCGGGGCGAGATCCGCGCGCTTGAGCACAAGGCTGCCGGGCGAATCGGCGTCGGTGTTGAGAATCACCAAGACGGTGTGCTTCGCATCGGAGGGCACACGGAGCAGCGCATAGACGCCTGAGTCGATGGGGCTCAGCCGGGTGAGTTCGACCCCATCAAAGAAGGCGGGGTGCTGCGCGAGCAGATGATTGAGGCGCGACAATTCGGCCACCAGATTGGGTGCGCCGCCCCAGGAAAGGCCCCGGGACGAATGGACATTGACCCGTTCGGGTGCCAGCCACTCCACGCCGTTGGTGAAACCAAAGGCTCCCTGAACGCTAGTGAGCGCGCAGAGGCGGTTGCGGAGCAGCGACCACACGCGGCCCTTCGCCGCAAGGCGCGGATTGTCGTGCGTCTCGCTGTAGTGAACCAGTGTGCCGACCCTTTGGCTTTGCGCCAAGGCATGGTCGAGGTAGCGCGAGACTTGGGCGCCACGCAGCTCCTGAAACAATTCGGAGTAGGCCCACTGCATGCCGCCCTGCGTCAGCAGCGTTTGCGTGTCGTCCCATCCACCACCAAGGCCTTCGAGTAGAAACACCGTGTCCGGAAATTCCTCGCGCACGCGTGCGATGAGATAACGCCAGAGAGGCATGGGGATTTTGTATCCGGCGTCGCACCGAAAACCATCCACGCCGCGTCGGCACCAAGTGAGGAAGGCTTGCGCCAGCGTCTCCCAGAGCTGGCGATGGTGCGGCTCCAATTCTACAAGGTCCGCCCACGTGTTGCCCCATGCACCCGGACTTGCGAAGGCACCGTCTGGATCCCGGCGAAACCATTCGGGATGGTTCTCCTGCAGGACAGACCCCCATCCGGTGTGATTGACCGCCAGGTCGATGTACAGCCAGCCGCCGCGTCCGTGCACGGCGTCGGCCAGTTCTTGGAACTGCTGCACACCGGTGGTGCGGCGATCAAACACCACCAATGCCGGATCAATGGCCGTCAAATCACCGCAGGCGTAAGGGCTGCCGAACCGGCCCATCCGCGCATACACCGTTGGTGTCGGGCTCACGGGAAGCAGGTGCAGGATGCGGCAGCCGAGCGTGTCGAAGATGTGCGGCAGCTCGCGCGCCAGATCCCGCAAGGTGCCCGAGGGAGGGATGACCGTGTACCCGGCCTTCTCCAGCCGGTCGATGGCCGGCGAATCGTGCGTCGCCGAAGTGTCACGATGCGCCTTGCCGGGCCCAAACATCCGTGGAAACGCGCAGTAGATCGTGTTCGCCGTGCGGCAATGATTGGGATGCACTGAGACTCCGACGTCCTCGCCATGGGGCCACGACTGGAATCCGCGCGCGTCCACCACGTAGGCCTTGGCCTGAAAGTAACCCACCTCGGTCAATGCCAGGTCCACTTTCCAGCCCGCACCCTCCCGAATCAAAGCGATGTCCCGCCATGACTCCATGACCTTGAGGCCGGAGCCGTGAACCGGGCGGATGATCTCGCGGCGAATCGCGGCCGCCGAACCCAGATTGGTGCGAAGGAACGCGCGCGAGGCGTCGGGACTCCCCTGCAGCGTGAAGCAGATCCGGTCTCCCACGAAGCGGACCAAGCGCCCTCCCGGCGCCGGTTGCATTTCCAGATCTGACATGGGCCACCCAATCTGCGCATGCCAGCACCCTTTGGCCAGCCTGATTGGAAGAGCCCGTTTCCTATCCTAGTAGCGGTAGTGTTCGGGCTTGTACGGCCCCTCAACGGGCACCCCCAAATATTCTGACTGCCGCGCCGAAAGGCGGGTGAGTTTGACGCCGATTTTCCCCAGATGCAGCCGGGCCACCTCTTCGTCGAGCTTCTTGGGAAGGCGATAGACTTCGCGCCCGTACCGGTCACGATTTTGCCAGAGATCCAGCTGTGCCAGCACCTGATTGGAGAAGGAATTGGACATCACAAAGCTTGGATGGCCGGTGGCGCAGCCCAGATTTACCAGCCGGCCCTCAGCCAGAAGATACAGGCTGCGGCCGCCGGGCAGGATGTAGCGATCGTACTGGGGCTTGATGGTGATCCGCTGCACGCCTTTCAAGGCATGGAGGCGATCCACCTGCACTTCATTGTCGAAGTGGCCGATGTTGCAG
>SXGR01424023.1_pt1 | contig 140814 bp, 176 predicted proteins | sample 3174711 | NCBI WGS metagenome assembly SXGR01 (sample SAMN11356860, study PRJNA531348) | freshwater metagenome | isolation source: freshwater sample F1-60 | place: China: Fuxian Lake, Yuxi | collected 2017-12-25 | reverse complement strand
TATTCTTACTCCGCAGCGAGTCTCCGAGTTCATGAGGAGAGTAGAGCAAGAGAGGAACGAGATATATTCTTACTCCGCAGCGAGTCTCCGAGTTCATGAGGAGAGTAGAGCAAGAGAGGAACGAGAAAGTATTCGAATCCGGAAATTATAGCCCCTCCCGGATTACTTTAATTCATCAGAATTTAAGTTGCCGATGACATCAGTCAGCGAGCACTTCGAATCCGGAAATTATAGCCCCTCCCGGATTCGAACCGGGGTTTCAGGCGCCAAAGGCCTGCGAACTTGACCACTATTCTAAGGGGCTTTCAAACTCAACAATTAAAGAGCAGAAAAATAGTATTTAAATCTAATTTATAGTATAACAATAACCTTTTAAACCCCTTTTCCAAAAAATAATCATGGCAGAAAGAGAAGAAAACATAAAAATGAATGTTAAAGAAGTAGAAAAGATAATCATAGATTTAGCGAAGCAAGGCAACTCTTCAGAAAAAATAGGGCTTATATTAAGAGACCAACACGGAATACCTAAAGCAAAAACTCTCGGAATAAAAGTCGGTTCAATAATGGAAAAGAATGGATTCGCCAAAAACAACGATAAAAAGAATATAATCTCTAAAATAGAGAATCTTGGGAATCATTTCAAGAAAAACAAACATGATTACACAGCTCAAAGAAAATCAGTTATGTATGCTTCAAGAGTAAAAAAGATGGAGAAGTTGGAACAATAACTCCATTAGCAATAAACTTAAAAAATAGGTGTTTAAAAATCTATATGGTAACAAGTAAATTCATCAAATTAAAATGTTCACGCTGTGAAAACACTCAGATAACATTCAATAAGGCAACCATGTGGGTGAAATGTAAAAAATGCAACAAACTTCTATTAAGACCATTAGGGGGGAAGGCAAAATTAAAGGCCTTTGTTAAATATGTTTTCAAATAAACAAATAAACGAAGGAGAAACAGCTCTTTGCACAGTAATTCAAATCGATAACTCCAGCGTAACAGTTGCACTTGACGAATATGGTATGAATGGAAATATAATTTTTGCAGAAATTTCACCTGGAAGAATTCGTAACATCAGAGAATTTGTTTCAGTAGGGAAAAAAATAGTTTGCAAGGTTTTGAGAAAGAAAGAAGATCATATAGAGCTTAGTTTAAGAAGAGTAACTGCAAAAGAAAGAGACGCAATATTAGACAAATACAAAAAAGAAAGAGTTCTATCCAGTATGCTTAAACCAATAGTTGGAGAGAAAAATCTTGAAATAATCTCTAATTTAAAAAAAGAGTATCCAGAAGAAGATATTCTTGATAAAATAAGAGAAAATCCAGATTCTATAAAAAAATACTTGAATCAATCACAATTAGAGAATTTAAAAAATATAGTTTCAGAAAAAGAAGAAAGAGAGAAAACAGCTCAAAGCAAAATAACAATAAAATCAGATTCAGAATCTGGAATAATTCTAATTAAAGAAGCATTGGAAACAAAAGAAGCAGAAATAACTTATCTTGGTTCCGGTCAATTTCTAATAAGAACGAAAGCAAAAGATTACAAAACAGCAAACAATAATTTAGATAAAACAATAAGTACCATAAAAGAAAGAGCAAAGTCTAAACATTTACAATTTGAAATAAAATGAAACTTCGCTATTTTCTAAATAAATCAAACGAGAAAGTGTATACGCTAAAAGAAAAAATAAAAAACGAACCAACAAAAGAAGCACATTATAAATTTTTGAAATTCACAGAATTTAAAATAAATTCTTCTGATTAACTTCTTTCTTGACAATCTCCATATCCTTTTCCCATTCAGTAAGCAACGAACGATTGTAAATTATCGCAGCAGGATGAAATAAAGGAATCAGCTTGACCAATTTTCCATGTAGTTCAATCATTTTGACCTTTCCATGAACTAAAGTTATTCCTTGCTGTTGACTCATCAAATCAACGTCGCAACCAGACAAAAAAAACTTAGTAGCATAATTTCCAAGAGAACAGATAACCTTAGGTTTCATTTCTTCAATCTGTTTCAAAAGCCAAGGAGTATGCGCCCTAATTTCTTCAGGCAATGGATCTCTATTTTCAGGAGGCCTACATTTCAAAATATTAGCAATATAAACATCATTCATACTCAAACCAACTTTTTCAAGTAATTTATCAAGATTCTTACCAGCGGCTCCTACAAATGGTAATCCCTGTTCATCCTCGTTTCTTCCAGGAGCTTCACCGATAAACATTATCGGTGCAGATAAGTTTCCTTTTCCGATAACAATATTCTTACAATTCTTACATATTTCAGTATTTTTAGCTAATTCAGTATAATCCATCAAAAAGGCACAATCCAAAACTTTAAAATCCTTACTTAACAAAAAAAAGCATGATAGAAAAATCACTCATATTGTTAAAGCACGATTCGGTATCTCGTGGATTAATCGGAAAAATAATTACGCGATTTGAAGAAACCGGTCTAAAAATAGTAGCTATGAAAATGATATGGCCGGACGAACATTTAGCAAAAAATCATTATTTTCTCGATGAACAATGGGCACAGAATGTATTTGACAAAACAAAAGCATCTTATGAAAAAGATAAAAAATCATTTCCATATAAATCAGCAATGGAGCTCGGTTCACAAATTCAAAGATGGAATATGAATTTTTTAAGTGAAGGACCAGTAGTCGCAATAGTAATAGAGGGTCCTCACGCAATAGAAATAGTGAGAAAAATGGTCGGTTCAACAGAACCTAAATCTTCTCCTCCAGGTACAATTAGAGGAGATTTTGCAATGATTGAATCTTACGCAGTCGCAGACAAACAAGGCAGAGTCCTTAGAAATCTTATTCACGCATCGGACTCAAATCAGTCTGCCGAAAGAGAAATTGCTTTATGGTTTCAATCAAATGAAATCCATTCATATAAGAAAGATTTAGACAAACATTTCTAAAGACGCCCCCACGAGGAATTGAACCTCGGTCCCAACCTGTTTACAAGTCTTATACTCTTAAGTTAAAGTAGTTTCTCTGATTTCCAGGGAAACTCTCTTTTCTAAAGAGAGTAAGCCTTCCGCAAGGTCGTATTCTATCCGTTAAACTATGGGAGCAGTTAATAAGAAGGACAAACAACTATTTTTAAATTTAATCCGTCGGTTTAAATAATATTTATTATTAAAAAATGTGAAATTTATTCAACAGCTTCGTCTCTAACACCATGAGGTGTCAAATAAAACGCTGCCTCGTTTTCAGGCAAGTTCGGAGCGTCAATCATTTTTGCGACTCTCGTTCCTTGCTTTCCACGACGCAAATAAACTCTGTAAGTTGAGGCGTGTCCAACAATATTTCCACCAATAGCTGTCGTAGGATCTCCAAACATCATTGCAGGATTCGCCATAACCTGATTAGTAACATAAATAGCAACATTGTGCTGTTCAGCCAATTTCATTAAATGATGTAAATATTTATTCAATTTCTGTTGCCTATCAGCTAATTGTCCTCGTCCAGAAAATTCAGCTCTAAAGTGAGCAGTCAACGAATCAATAATTACGAGTCTAATCGGTTCTTTCTGTTCTTTTATCAGTTCAGTAATCTTATCCAAAAGTAAAATCTGATGATCTGAATTGAATGCACGTGCGACTAAAATATTTTTCAAAACTTTTTCAGGATTAGCTCCAATTCCTTCTGCAATTTGCCTTATTCTATCAGGTCTAAATGTTCCTTCTGTATCTATAAACACTGCTTTTCCTCCTGCACCTCCTTGTTCTTTAGGCATCTGAACATTTACAGCTAAAGTCAAACCAAGTTGAGTTTTACCAGAACCAAACGCACCATAACATTCAGTAATTGCTCGTGATTCAACACCTTTGCCACCAAATAAATCATTCAAATTTTTACTTCCAGTCGTAATATAAGTTACTTCAGCACGACGTCTGTCAAATTCCATTCCGTCCGTAAAGCCCAGTTTCATCATTCCACGTGCAGCCTGTATTGCCTTACGCGCAACTGCCTCTCCAACACCAGCCAAATCAGAAAGTGCTGCAGGAGACATAACTGCAAGCCCCATCAAATCATAAACTCCAGCAGCTTCAAGCTTCATAGCAATTCCAGGACCAATTCCAGGAATATCTGTTAATTTACCCTCACTTTCTTCAAAACTCTCTTCTTTATCCTTCTCTTTTGTCATAAACTTTCTCGCAATATTCTATATTTAAACATTATAGCAAACAAAAAGCTATTTCATTAAAAACCTTACAAAGATGATAAAATATTAATCTTTATATAACAAAAAAATAAAAGAAGAAGATGAGAAATACAATTAGAAACATAGCTGTTCCATTAATGCTTATGACCTTAGGAGTTTTTACAATAAAGGATTATATGGAAGATTCAACAATCACAAAATTTGGAATAATAAAAGAAGGACCATATAGGCTGGCGAAATATCATATTTCCGAACAAGAAAATCAGAGAGAAATAAAGATTTATCAAAGAAATGATGTTCCATTTTATGAAGAATTCTCTATTGTGGCAATAGACGAACGAAAAGATGGCATTTATGAAGAAATAATAGTCACACTAAAAGGCAAAGACACTTCAAGAAACATAGGGCGAATCTCATCAGATTTGGAAAATATATTGAAAGAAGTAGATTCTAAATAAATCAAATTTTCAGAAAAATAAAATATAAATCGCAATCAAATCAGCAACTATAAAGCAATAAAACAAACCATTTTCTAAAGATCCTCCTGTCTTTAATCTTCCTTTAGAAATATGCTTAAGTGGCCAGAAGGGTTTTATTCCTTCGGTAGTCCAGGCATCAAGAAGCAGATGCATCCCATAGCCTATAAAAAAAGGAAATGCAAAAGTTGGAAGAAACCAAGTTAGAATTCCAGTAACAATAAAACAAAAAGTGAAACTATGCAAAATTCCCCTTTTTTTTAAAATTAGTCCAACTGGTCTCATAAATAAACTACCCTTACCTGAAAAAAAAGAGTCAAGATTTGGAAGTAAAGTTGAAATCAGAAATACAAGAACATAAGTATAAACGTGCACTACTTTAGGAATAAAGAAAATCATGTAAAAAACCCCTATTGAAATATGTGTTCTATTTAGCATAAATGCAATAAGTGAAATAGGTTTATTTAACTATTGATAACTGACTGAATTAAGACCTGTGTTCCAGACAGTTATCAATTAGATAACTGCATACAAAATACTTCATAATTTAAGCAATTTTCTCTATCTCAATAAGTTTCTTAGATGAATTACATAAAATTTCAGAACGATTTTTACCAACATAAATAGTATCTTCAATCCTAATTGCGAAATTTTTCTTCTTATTTTTGATATAAATTCCTGGTTCAATTGTCACAAAATCATTCTCTTTCAGAATATCTACACTCAAAGACCCAAATTCAGGTTTCTCGTGAACTTTCCTACCGATACCGTGTCCAAGTCTATGCGAATAATATTTTCTATAATCTCCCAATAAGCGACGCGATAAAACTTCTAATTCAAAACAAGAAACTCCCGCCTTAACTTTGAAAGCACATTTAAGCTGACAATTTAAAACTAAATTATACAATTTTCGCTCATCAGAATTAGCTCGCCCCATAAAAATAGTCCGAGTCATATCCGAACACCACCCATTTACTTTACAACCAAAATCTAAAACCAAAAAACCATTTGTAAATTTGTGAGCACGAGGTTTAGCATGAATAATAGAATTATTGTTTGCGACAATTGGAGAATATGCCTTCTGTACGTCAAAATCCTTGAATCTCTTTAATATATAAGAAGTAAGTTTTTTTTCAGTTTTAAAATTGAAATTTTCAACAATCTCTCTAAATATCAAATCATTAATCTCGCAAGCTTTCCTTATACTTTCCAGTTTCCCCATCCATAAAACAAGCAAGTTCAATTAATAAATATAAACATATCCAATAAATTATCCAGTTTTAGATTCCATTTCTTTTACAAGTTCCTCAACTGAAAAGTCACTAATTCCATTCACAGAAAATTCCAAATTATTGCTGAAAGAATTCATTTTGAAATTTCCCGAAAATATTTTTTCCTCTCCAATAAGTTCTGCTCTTTTAGCATTAAGTACATCAAGAGAAAACAATTCTTCATCTGAAACGCCGAGCAATCTTTTTATGTTTTCTCCGAACATAACTGAACGCATAGTGGCAGTTCCATCATCTAAAACAATATTTAACAAAACTCCTTTCTCTCCAGGATTTTTCTTTGATTCAAAGTATCTTGGCTCAAAAGTTTGCACAATAAATGCTCTTGTAGAAATACCTGCTCCTTCTGATGCTTCTTTAAAACTTCCTGAAACAGGAATTACTTTTTCTTTGACTGAGTCCATAGTTTCTGAACTTTTCTTTATATCTGAAAAAGTAGATAATTGAATCTCTCCATTTTTTACACTTGCTCCACGAATTTCAACAACATCTCCTTCCTTGATAGAATTTTTCTCAATCAAAGAGATATGATTAGCATCCCACAATGTAACTCTCGTGCTAGAAGTTTCATCTCCCATAGTAAAACTAGCCACTTTTCCGCTACGACCATTTTTGTTATACTCTCTCACAGGAAATATCTTTGTAATTTTACCAACAACAGAGGCGCGACGCATACCTTCAGTTAGTTCATTAATTTTGCTTCTTTCATTCTCAAAACTAATTCCTAGTTCAGCTGCAACAATTTGAGCAGCACCTTCTCTTGAAATCAAACCAGATAATTTAGATTTTTTCGCTTCAACTTTTTTATTTATCTCTTCAATAGAAATTCCAGAATGTCTTGCAATTTTCTCGACCAAATTAGTATAATTATCCATATTTAGAAGATAAATTCAAGCTTTAAAAGAATAATGCTTATGAAAAGAATAATAAAAAATTCAAACGATAATTTTTTATTTATATCTCGAACTATTAATGTGAATTAAGGCTATCAAATAGCGAAAATATAGTCACATTTAAATAACTAAATCTCACCAACGAATAATGAGAAAAAATAAGAATTTGTTAAATGTAATAGGAGCATCATTAGTTTTAACAGGGTGTTGTAATTATTATGAATCTGTAAGGGATGAAACAGCCATAGCTCTTAAAGAAGGAAATGAATTGGCGAGACATTATTTAAAAGCGAACCCTGGCCAAATAGCCGAGAAAGAAATGAAGTTCATGATGCAATATAAACCTCTAAACGCAACTCCATATGAATCTTTAATGATAACCTTATTATATCACAACGTGGGTTCAAAGCCTTTAGCCCAATATAATTCAGATCTCACAACAGAACAGCGATGGAATAGCTTAGAAGTAGGAAAAAAATTAGCTTTTTACCATAGATTAAAAGAAATTAATTTCTCTAAACAATAATTAATCAATGCTATCGTTCATCAAAGATACTCAATCAATTTAACCAGCATATCAAAATTTATAAACCCCTTTTCTTAAAAATCATTTATGCCAAACGTTGCAGCCATCATAGTAAAAATAATGCCCGCTTCTCCTAGTTCAAACCTTCGAGAAATAGAAAACAAAGCAAAACACACAATGGAAAAACAAGGTGCAAAAAATATCACTTTTGAAGAGAAAGAAGTAGCATTCGGCCTTAAATCTATACATATGAAACTCGCAATAGATGAAAGCAAAGGCACAGATTTAGTAGAAAACGAGTTAAGTAAAATCCCAGATGTTTCATCTGTAACTATCGAGGATTATCGCAGAGCATTCGGATAGAAATAATATGAATTTAGAAGATTTCGTTGAAAAAGGAATGTTAAAACGATTGAATAAAGAAAGAAGATTTTTTGAAGACAATAGCCCTGAAAAAGAAATTTATTGTATAACTGAATCTAAAGGCGATGGAAATTATGAATTCCTATATGTAACAAAAAAAGTTGTGACAAGAAACATTGTGACAGGAAAAGCCGAAAGAATAATAGGACCAATAACTTCTCATTTAAACGACAATTACGTTGGAACCATAGACAATTTATCAGAGATACTTCTAAAAAGAATGAGAAATATAATAAACTCTAAGTTACGTACATATTAGCATGTCTTTAACACCCGAACAAATTCAACAATTGAAAAATCAATTGAAAGAACAAATAGCGAATCTTCCAGAAGAACAAAGAAAAGAAACAGAAGAACACATAGAAAAAATGTCAGATGAAGCTATAGAAGAAATGCTTCAACATCAAAAAATCTTGCAAAAACCAATTTATAGAGCAATCATTAATGAAGAAATTCCATCAAAAAAAATAGATGAAAACGAAGAATCAATAGCAGTTCTGGACATAAAACCTCTCTCAAGGGGCCACACAATCATAATCCCAAAAAAAGAAGTAAAAGACGCCAAAGACCTTCCAACCCAAGTTCTGACATTAGCAAAAAAAATAGGAAAAGAAATAGAAACAAAATTAAACGCGAAAAGCACAGAAATTCAAACAGAATTCAAATTCGGTGAAATAATCATCAACATAATCCCAATTTACGACAAACCAATTTCATTAAATTCGCCAAGGCAAGAAACCATTGAACCCCAGTTGACAGAAATCCAATCTCTTCTCAAATCAAAATCAAAAGAAAAAACAACAGAACCCCAAAAAGAAACGAAAGAAACAATTATTATTCCGAAATTAAAAAGAAGAATTCCTTAAGGCCCACAAGTAGCTCCGCCATCAGAACCACCATTACAAAGAGATAATATTTTAACTACACATTCAAAGTTAGTAATTTCTGGCTCTTTTCCGCCTGCACCAGTCCAACCAGTACCAGGAGCATATTGTCTTAAAAATTGAAGTTTGCCTCCAGGAGCCTCTGACATAGATAAATATTGATAACTGGTAGGAGTTTGAGAATTATCTGTCACGCTATAAATTTTATAAAGAGAGTTCTGAGGATTTATTTTAATAATGTTATGATTATATCTAAGAAGACCTGTGGAGCTCAAACCCCCATTTGAAGGAATGACTCCAGTCACACTTCCAGAAAAATCATCGCAAATAATTTCTACATATGAATTAGCCCATTGAAGCATGCCAATTGCTCCTATCCCTCCACCCACAAAAGTCGAACCCGTACCAATAGCAGGATACCAAGTGTTAGTAGTAGGCATTGGACCTGTATTAAAATGCCAACCATTTGCGCCAGCAATTTTCCTTGAAAATATTCCAGCATTATTAGAAATCTCTGCATTAGTTATAGTTCCATCAGCAACATTTGCAGAAGTTATGCAATTATCGCAAACAATTTCATTAGCTATATGCGATACTCCTGAAGAAGGTTGCGTCGTGGCAAAACCTCCACTTTGAGAATAAGCAAACTGAACCCCAAAGGCGAAAACTAAAATTCCTGCAAAAAGACACCAAAACAAAACCACACTCTTATTCATAAAAAATGTAACCATTCGTAGTTTAAAAATATATTGAATAAATAAAATAACAAATTAAGGATATCAGGAAAGCTGGTGCAAATGGAACCCCTAATTTAATCTTGGCTTTTTTATCATATTTTCTTAAAAGCAAAATATCTTCATAAGATAATCCATGAACACTTGGTTCTATTTTTCTATTTCCAATCTTTACAGATTCATAAAGCCAATCGCCTTCTGTAATTAAATGGGGAGACATCAATTTTATCATAGAGGATTTTTCAAGAGATTTAGCATAAACAAACACAAAGAAAAGAAAAACTGGTATGAAGAATAAGGACTTAACGAAAAACAATAGGGCAAAAGAAAAGATAACTGAAAAATAAAAAATAAATTTATTTGTGTAAAATTGCCTCTTAAATTCCAAAGTAAATTCCTTCTTATTTTTAAAAACTATAAATGTACTATAAATCAATGTATAAATAACTCCAGAAACTAAAAGTAAAAAAATAAACAATAGACTATAAAATACAAAATCAGAATACGAATTATAAGGAAAAATGCCCCCTAACCCAAAAAGAAGTTTAGCATCTCCTCCTGCAAAAACACGAGAATAATAAAAACCATATCCTAAAGCAACAAAAAGCAAAATTCCAAGAATACCTTTAAAGAAGAAGTCATAATCTCCAATAACAGAGGAATAAAATAACCTATAAACAAGAACAAAAGCAATAAATGAAAAATTAAGCCAATTGGAAATTTCTCTATATTTTAAGTCCTGAAAAACAGCAAAAATTATCCATAGAAAAGCAAGAGCATATAAAAAAATATATTCATTCATAAAATTATCAAGAGACTCACATTTATTAATATTGACTAATAAAAATAGTATGCAAAAGGGCCACATAAACCGATATATCTTAATAATCAGTCTCATAGCGTTGGGATTGATTTCATTTTTAATGGTTAAATCTTATATTCTTGCTCTATTAAGTGCGTTCATAATAGCCTATTTGATAAAACCATTACATACAAACCTTGAAAAAAAGATTTCAAAAAAAAATGCAGCAATTATTACAATAATTATTTTCTTAGGAATAATAGCCACTCCAATAATTTGGACATTCAAAGAAATAATTTCTCAAGGGGCTTCACTCATAGAAAATGGAGCTTTAGAAAATATAGTAAACTCTATACAAAAAATAGGTTTTCTCAAAAATTATCAAATTAAAGAGGGAATAGATAGTTTAGTAGGATTGGGAATTGGTTCCCTTTCAAAAATAACTTCATTTGTAATTGGAGAAATAATCTATTTATTTATACTGATTCTTGGAATTTATTATATGCTCATAGGATGGGATTCTATAATTTCAAGAATAAAGGGAATCATTCCATTTTCGAACAAAGAAAAATTAGTCAAAGAAGTAGAGGGAGCAACGTCTAAGATAGTTCGTGAGCTCATGTTAATCGCAGCAATAGAATTTGTGATATCCTCATTTGGATTCTGGCTTGCTGGAATAGAATTCTTCATACTTCTTGCGACACTTACTGCGTTATTAACATTCATTCCAGGAGGCCCAAGTATAATTTGGATACCCTTAGCAATATACAAATTAATCAGTGGACAATATATCAGTTTCGCAATAATCTTAGTAACAGGAATAATAATTTCAGTATATGTTGATACAATATTCAGAGCAAAAATAGTTAGTAAAAATATAAAGATTCACCCACTAGTATCTTTAATTGGAATTCTCGGAGGCACATCAATATTCGGGGTATTGGGGATAATAATAGGTCCATTATTCCTTTCCTATACAATTAAAATATTTGAAGAAGTTTTAGCAGAATACAATTAAATTTTATCGTCCCTTGTTCTGAATTGTCCGCCTTTCTTATATTTAGTATATCCTCGCTGTTTTCTCTTATCGTTCTTGCTTTTTCTCTTTCCAGCAAAGCCATAATCATCACTCATAAATATCAATATTAAATCAACTTTAAAAACTTCACGCAGGACAAGATACTGTAACGCAGGATATTTGACAATTAATTCCTAAAGTAGAATTTGTGCATAAAACTTGGTTATTATTTAAAGAAAATTTGTTGCAACAAAAAGTAGCCTTATCTTCGGTAGTACATGCAAGATTACAAGCTTCTCTAACAGCTCCAATACTTGCAGAATCACTTATTGGTTCAATACTCGTAGTCCACAAATTAAACCCTTTAGTAAACAAGAAAATAAGTCCCGTTAAAACTATCACAGAGATTACAATTATAATAACAGTAGACAATCCTATATCAAATCCTCTTCGATTCATAAACAAAATAAACTAAATCAATTATTAAAGCTTTCCTTTAATTAAAATTATTTCGTAATTGTTACCTTAACTTTTCCAGACGAACCTTGTCCATCTAATGTCACTGAAACATCTTGTTTAGCCGAATTAAACTCTCCAGTCATAAGTTTGACTTCCTGAGGAACACTCCAATTATCCGGTGTGAATGTCAAAGTCGTAGGCTCTGCTGTCAATATAGAATCGCTGGAAATAATAGACACATCAACATTATTCACAGGTTTAGAAGACAGAGAAACACTGAATTTACCCTCTTCCTTTGCTTTAATACTCAACGTAGATTCACTCAAAATTAAACGGGTTGGTACTCCGGTTGCACAATTATTAGGGCCCCCATTTATTTTAGTTTGTTCTTTCTTGCCATCACCAATTTTATCACAAACTTTTGCAAGAAAAGCCGGCCTATTTTTAACACAATAATCTGTAATAGATGGCGGAACAACGACGCCTTTATTATCTAAACCACTCCGCACAAGAGGATGTTCACAATTAACCACTTCTTCGTCTCCTAAAATATCAAGTAGTTCATACTTACAAAAATCAACAGCGAGATTTGCAGAAACTTGCAAACTACATGCTTCAACTAAACTTGATAAATCTGTCGGAGCTTTCTTAAAAATATTAAAAAAGAAATCCGTTCCCTTAGTAAAACCAACAATAAGCATAACCAAAACAACAAGACCTAAAACAATCAATATAACTGTAGTTATAGTAACATCTGCCCTTTTGTTCATCAATCTCTTCATATCAAATACAATCTTAAATTGTTTATAAACCTTACCGATAAGAAATCTAACTTCAAATTAACCAAGACTCAAGTAGTCAATATCAGTTTTATTAAACTTTGAAGTTATACTAAACTTGTAATCTATAGAATTAACGCTTTTTCCATCAGAACCAGTATTCATCGAAAAAGTCAAATCCTTTACAGACAAAACATAATCTCCTTTGTCCCCAGATTTCTCAACTATAAAGTTCCCAGAGACAATTTTAGCAAAAACGTTATCCTTAATAGGGTTAAGATTTTTATCCTCTGTATTTTTGAAATAATTCTTTTCCATCTCTTGTTTAGTTAATTCCTTCAATTTAATTTTGAAAGTTTCCTCAAAATTATTGGAATCTTTAGATTGTTTAATTGATTCCAAAATAAAAGTTTCCATATAACGAAAAACAATATTTTCCAAATCTCCCATTTCAATAGACAAACCTCTGAAGTCAGAATCAAGAGATTTTATGTTATTCTTAAATCCTTGAAAAGAAAATAACGCGACTCCGACGAGTAACAAAGCTCCAAAAACCATTAAAATCGTTCCCACATGTCCTTGACGATTCATTTGGAATCCCCCGGAAGAACATAAATCGTAACATGGGAATTTAATCTCGGACATATAGTCTTTCTCTGAATTGTTTTATCGTTAAGTGGAAAAATCTCGAGAAATACCTCACTCGATACGCCATCTCCTCGCAATTTCTCAGAATTAGAAGCAAAAATATTATATCCTTGAGGAATCTGCTCAATTTTAGTGCTGCCCATAGCTTCAGCAATGACAAATTTCCCACTTAAACTAATTGAAGAAAAAGTTCGTTCATAAAGTAAGCGATATCCTTTTTGTTTCAAAGGAAATGGGCAAGTTCGTTTTATTAGTTCTTCTACATTATACTCTATAGATTCAGGAGTTACTATAGTGTCCAAAAAAGTATTAATCAACATACGTTTCCCACTGGATTGTTCAGGAAAATTAGTTTTGATATTTTCTTTTTGAGACGGGGTATCAGCATAAATAATTGGCACTTCAGCAGAAGTAAAAGTATCTGCCAAATCTTCCCCCATAAATCCAGAAAGAAATATAAACAAAAGCATTATTAAAAAAAGAATAATTAACGAAGGAAAACTAGTAATTATCTGACCTATTTGTCCTCGGTCATTCATGAAGCAACTCTCCTTGAAATTTGAGCGCTCGCAGTTAAAATACAAAGTTCATCAACACAATATACAGAGCATAAGGGCATATCCATTTTTTTAAATCGTGCATCAAAACCACATTTTATTTTATAGTCGTAAACTCCTGAAAAAAACTCTTCTCCCCTTGAATTATTTATCAGAACAAGATAATTATTGCTTTCTAAAACTTCTTTATCAAAATGACACTTTTGAAAAAACTCATTTTCATCGGTAAATATAGAATTAACCAAGTTATTATCGCGAATGCATTTTGTTACAGACTTCATTAATGAACGTGCTTCAATACCTCTTATATCAAATCCATTTCCAAAAAAAGAAATAACTCCTCCGTAAATTCCCCCAGCAATTATAATCATCATCAAAAAATAAATTAAATACATCGTCCCAGTTCCCAAAACTTGTCCATTTTTATTCATTTTTTTTCTCCAATTTCTTCCTGCCTTCTCTTACTTCAAAAATGAATTGACTTGTTTTCGAACTTTCAGAAGATAGTTCAATAGGTCTATAAATAATATCAACATCATTAATAAAGGCAAAACTCGTTCCAGTATTCAACCTCGTACTTACAATAATCCTATTGTAAACATTGTCCACACTTATCATATCCCTGACTGGTTTTCCATTTTTAACTGCGACACTTGCAAGTTTCGTAACATCAACAGCTAATTTCTGTCCAGGTACAGCATTGTTTATCATCAAAGCAATTTCTTTAGCATAAAAATCCTCTACAAATACAGAACCATTTGAATAAGACAATACAAACCAAAACATTATCGCAAAAAACAAAATAAATATCACTAAATGCATTATCGTATCCATAAGAATCGTTGTGTCTCCTCGTTTGTTCATATTAAAACTTCGTTTCATAAAGATATAAAGATTACTAAATAATTATCTTGGGAGAGGAACTACGCCCCCAGATTTAGTTATTAATCTTTCACTAGTAATTATCTTGCAAGAATTTAATTCCTTAACTATAGTTTTTAAAAAATCTTGATCGTTTTCAAGAAACATTTCAGGTAAACTCGTATTAATAAAAATAGAGGTGCTCTTTGAAATAAAAAATGATCTAAGCGCATTTTTGTAAAATGGAATACATGCTAAATTATAAATTTCTGTTCCTTCTGCTCCAGTATTATAATCGGACCAAGGAGCTATAAAAGTCAATTCCATATTAACAGGTTTATCCATTTTCCTGCAAAATCCTCTTTCCTGACAATCTTCAACTTTGGGAGATTTTTCACATATACAAAGACAATAGTCATTCAAAAAACATTTTTGTGGTCGAGAATTTTCATTAACGGGTTTATTCTTATCTCTATTATATGCAACAAGAAACCACTTCTCAATCCCCTTCATAAAAAAAGTGTTGTTTTCTCCATCACTCAATAAATCAATTTTCCCCTTAAGTGAATCAATAAATTCCTGCGCATTCTGTTCATCTAATTTAACAAATCCTTTGTAAATTTTGACACCTAAAAAAATAAGACCAATTATTCCTATAACTGCGATAATTATTCCTAATATGTTATTAGTCATTCCTCTTTTATGAATAATCATATATTTCCCTCAATTCCTCCACTACATAGTGTATTAAGGTTATTAGCACTCCAATCCATCAGTTTAACAAATGAACATCCTTGCACATTATCTTCTTTATTACTAGACTGTAGAGAACCACAACTAAGAGCAGATACTGCCTGATTCTCCTGGGTTACCATTTTAGCCTTAAATGACATAGATGTAATAATCGCTCCAGCTGCCACAATCTCTGTAATTACTTTCGCTATCTTTCCAAAGGGCATTAAAGAAACGACCGAGTTAGTTGTACCAGCAAGACCTACTCCAGCTATAGCTCCCTTTCCCGCAGTAAGCCAAAAAACATCATTAGGATCCACATTACTAACCTTTATTTGTGTAAAAACAATAGCTATCTGCTTAGAATCTATAGGAAGAGGGCGACTGTCGAAATAGGATATAATCTCTTGATTTGTTGATTCATCTAATTCCTCCAAAGTATTTTTTTTTATATCCTCATCTTTAATCTTCTCAGCATCCGTCCTCAAATATTTTTTAATTTCATCAATCTCCCCATCAGTTAAATCTTTCCTCCCATATGCCTTTGTAAATACATTATCTTTAAACACTGGATTATTCATCAAACCACTTCCAACAGATTCATCTGTAAAAGTTTGTAAATATGTCAAACTACTACCTGGAACTTTTTCCCTGCTAAAAAATGAATTAAAATCCATTCTACTCAAGACAGCATTCTTATTCTCAATATCTTTTCCTTCAAAGAAATCATCTGAAAATGCAACTCTGGAACAAACAAGACAATGCGGCGCAATGGTTCCAGTCGTCAAACCCAGGGTCTTAAATATTCCGCTGACACCTCCCTTCAAATCTATTCCCCCACCAGTGCCCCAAATATCCATTTTTCCCTGTCCAGTCATCGCCCAGCAATCAAACATGGCATTCGCAACTTCTCTCTGAATTATATTTGCAGATTCTTTTTGATGCACAGGATTATCATCTATACCTACTTCAACCTCTCTTATGTTCGTCTCTCCGGCAAATTGTTTACAAGAACTCTTTTCCGAATCTCCAAGTTTATTTAGAAAATTCTTCTTAGGAGTAAGACAAATTTTTTCAGTAAAACAATTCAAAGGAGTATTAGTTTGAACAACTCCCGAAATTGTAGTTTTTGACAAAATAGAAAGTCTACACAACTCTCTCTCACTCAATTCCTTATTCTCAAAAACACCGAAGAGAAACATCGCAGCTAAAGCAAAACCCACAACAGCCAAAATAAGCAAAGCAATCTGGTCAGGAGCCAACGCACCTCTTTTAAAAAACACCATAACTCCAATTAAAAATACAAGTTTATAATTTTAACGAATACCGAGCTTTTTAAAAAGAAACCAAACCGAAAATCCCGCAAGAAGGATAAGTAAAACCCATAAAATAAAATCTTTCAAAGAGTCTTGAGCAATTCCTTTTTTATCCATTATGAATTCCTTAAAGTAGCAGAAGGAATATCTCCTCTATTTAATTTTTTAAACACCTTAGGATGAACATATATCTCGGAATAACTAAATTCAAATACATTTTTCCCATTCATAAAGTCAAGACCTGGAGAGCTCCCTTCAAAAATGGCACCACCCATATACTCATAACCATACTTTAGTTTGATAGTTCCACCAGAAGTAACTTCTCCCACAAGTTTACGATCAAAAATTATATCATTTGCAGAGATTACGACATTTTGTAGAACTCCTAAATTATTCATCAAAACTAAATAGTCATTCTCCAAAATAAAAAAATATTCAGGCATATCAGGAAGAGGAATCTTAGGAGGTAAAAGATATTTATTATGCTCATTCAATATTCCATATATAAACTGACTAATTCTTTTTGACCTCTCTTTTTCATCCCAATCTCCAAATTCTTGTTGTTCGTATCTCCCAGATTTAATAGAATCTATATTTAGAGAAATTCGTTGGCCTAATTCATTTAATTGTGGAACTTCCACAAAAACACCCATATCATTTCCTGCAAAAAAGCCAGCTTGTTGTTCCTGAAGAAAAAGGGGAAGTCCAAAAAGCCCATGAGAAAACGTGCCGACCACCAAGTTGTTAAACATAGAAATCGAATCAGAATCCTGAATAAAGTGCCCATCTTCGTCTTTGAGCACATAATTCCATCTATTCCCATCCCATTCTATCTTTGCAACCCCATTATCACCCTTATATTTTGTATAAGAAAAAATAACCTTTGCCGAATTTTTCCAACCATTTCGATTAATATCCTTGAAAGATTCAATCTCAAAACAACTTTCTTTATATTTATCTTCTCTTCCAAATTCAACAGGTTCAGATAAATCAATAACTAAATATTCATCAATTTTTCTTAATTGATAAAAATAAACATTAGGTTGATTAGCATCTTGCTTAAACGACAAATGAGGAGTTTCAAATTTTATTTTCAATGGGACAAATTTCTCGCAATCTCCTCCAAATAAAATAGAATCTCTCCAAGAAATAGTTTTCTTTAAAATTTCGGAAGATTTTTCAAAATCTAAAAATAAAGATGTAAATCCTTCAATCGTTTTACCCTCTTCTCTAAGAGAATCATCTGTATGTCTTAAAAAGTACTTTAAAGAGTCGTCTGGAAAAAATCCGTTCTTTGAGCGAGAATAAATCAGTACATCATTTTCTTCAAGATTTTCTTCCCAGTATCTCCAATGATTCACATCAATAGAAAAAGTTTCAGGGTATCTTTTAGTTTTTGTATAAAAATTAGATATATCACCCTTAATCTCGTTAGGGTTAAACTGGTAAACATCTAAGTGAAAATCTTCTCCTAATTCTTTAATCTTCACCCATTTCTCTCCAGTAAAATACTCTAAATCTCCCCTATCCAAATTCAATCCAATCATACTTGTCCCAGTAGGAACCACACTCTCAAATCCGAAAAAATTAGCAAATGTTATAAAAAAAGCGAATCTCTTCCAAGTACCAGTTAAAATAATGACTAGAATAATTATAGCAATAATTGCGAAAACCCAAAGAGTTCTCGTGTCTGCTTTTCTAAATTTCATCCTCCGAACCTCACAATTCGTTTAATTATATCGAGCAAAGAGTCTCCTTTTTTTCCAAAAGTAAAATAAAGAATAAGAATAATTACCAAAATACCTATAACAATTATCCAAGGAATAAGTTCATCAAAAGTAAGTTCTCCTTTTTTAGCCATACAATACAAAATAAAACGATAAATATAAATCTAACTCTTAAACACCTCAAACCCAAATTAATAATTATCTCGAAAAAAATCTATAAAATATTAACATTTAATAATGTTCAAAACCTCACTAAAACAAGAGAGAGTATGGCAACAACCGACGAAATTCTTAAAAAATATGGGTCAAAAATAGAGTCTCAGATAAAATCTAACCAACCAGAAGAATCTTACTCAAAAGAATATCTTCAATTTAAGCAAGACATGCTTCCAGAAATATCTTCCTATAAAAGATGGGCCGATACTCTTGGAAATATAATAAAAATAAAAGTTTCAGAAAAAGAACGAATCAAGATTCAGAGGTATCTTGATATAGCTCATTTGGAAGTTGATGCTAAACAAGCTACATCCTTAGCAATAACTACTATGATAGTAACCCTATTCTTGGTATTTGGAATTGTGTTAAGCATTAGTTTTTTAGGAAACACTTTTCCATTAATGTTTGCATTTCTCGGACTCATACTTAGCATATTTGTTTATTATTATGTAGCTTCAATGCCCAAGCGTTTGGCGAATATTTGGCGTCTGAAAGCATCGTCCCAAATGATTCCAGCTATTTTGTATGTAGTAATTTATATGAAACACACTTCAAATCTTGAACGCGCCGTGCAGTTTGCATCAGAGCATATGGAAATTCCTTTAGCTTTGGATTTAAAAAAAATATTCTATGATGTAGAAATTGGAAAATATCAATCAATAAAACAATCGCTCGATTCTTACTTGGAAACTTGGAGAGATTACTCTCCTGAATTTGTAGAATCTTTTCATTTAATTGAATCAAGTCTTTTTGAACCTTCAGAAGCTCAAAGAATTATCACCTTAGAAAAAGCACTACAAGTAATTTTAGATGGAGTTTATGATAAAATGCTTGCATATACAAGGGAAATCAGAACTCCTTTAACGAACATTTACATGCTCGGAATAATTCTTCCTACTCTTGCACTCGCCCTATTACCTTTAGCAGCAGTAGTCATTGGAGGAGGCATGAAATGGTATCATATCTTTGTTCTGTTTAATTTAATCGTCCCATTAGGAGTTTATTTTATGACTTCTGAAGTTTTATTGAAACGTCCGGGAGGTTATGGAGAAACAGCATTATTAGAAAAAAACCCACTCTATCCTAAATTTACTTCAAATAAACCTTGGATAATCTCCGGAATTATAGCAATACCTTTATTTATCATTGGTCTTCTTCCATTTTTGTTCCAAGTGGATTTTCTGACAAGCCCAATTGGATTGAAAAATGATTATACTTTCGGGGAAATAGGACTCCCATTTTTTCAAGATCAATTAATATTTGATTTCAAAAAAGTGGGAAGTTCAACAGTCGGACCATTTGGAATAGGAGGAATGCTTCTTAGTTTGTTTATTCCCCTGTCTATTGCTTTATTTTTCGCAATAGCTTATAATCTAAAAACAAACGAAATAATAAAAAGCAGAAAAGAAACCAAAGAACTTGAACAGGAATTTACAAACACTCTTTTTCAACTAGGAAATCGTTTAGGGGATGGAGTTCCAGCAGAAATAGTTTTCGCAAAGGTAGCTGAATCAACGCAAGGTCAGAAATCACAAAGTTTTTTCGCATTAGTAAATCAAAATATACAGCAATTAGGAATGCCCGTTAATGAAGCAATTTTCAATAATTCAAGAGGAGCAATAATATACTATCCTTCAGCAATCATTGCAACAAGTATGCAAATTCTAATAGAATCTGTAAAAAAGGGCCTTCAAATAGCTGCTCATTCAATGATGTCAATATCTGAATATATAAAAAACATCAGAAAAATAAACGAGCGTTTGCGAGATTTACTTTCGGAAGTTGTTTCAGATATGCGTTCAAATATGACTTTTCTTGCGCCTTTATTATCTGGAATAATTGTCGGATTAACTTCTATGATTGCTATAATTCTCAATAAACTTAAAGGTTTATCGGATTTAGCAGGAGGCTCGGGTGCAGAAGTTGCAGGCATCGGTTCTTTAGGAAATATAGTTAACTTATTTGATATTTCGAGTATAGTCCCACCCTACTTTGTTCAAGTTGCAATCGGTTTCTATCTCATAGAAATAACCTTCATTCTTACCAAAACTTTAGTAACCATAGATTCTGGTAAAGATGAATTACAGGAAAAAGCAGATTTATCATCTTATTTGAAAAAGAGTTTGTTTTTGTATTTGATAACAACTTTAGTCAGTTCATTAGCTCTTGCGGGATTGGCAGCAATAGCTCTTTCAGGTTTAGGATAATCAAAAAATAATGCATAATTAGTCTTTATTTTTTGGATGTTCGGCGTTCAGACTACAATCTAAAAAGAGATATTTTAGGGAGGAACGATCGACATAATTATTCTGGAACAAGTTTAACAACGCTATAATTTTTTAACAAATCTCTCGCAACAAGTTTAACATCTTCTAAAGAAACTTTTCGTATTTCAGATTCATAATTATAAAAATCTTCAGATTTTCCGTTAGCAATTTCAGAAAAAATAAGCTTTTGCATGACACTTATACTCTCTTCAGAAGCAATTTTTCTAAGGCCGATAAGCCTTTCTTTAGAATCTTCAACTTGTTTTCCAGAAATATCTTCAACATCCTTCAAACCCTGAATAATCATATCCTTTACTTTATCAACTGCCTCTTTAGTCGTACCAGCATAAATACTATATAAACTGAAATTCTTTTCTCTTTCAATAATTCCTCTAACTGTATAAGCTAAACCATGTTTCTCCCGTATTTCTAAAAATAATTTAGAAGACATTCCTCCAGCAAGATATGCATTTAACACTTCCAAAGAGTATTGCTCTGAATCTTTAAGAGGTGCATGCATACCTACAATTAATTGTGTTTGAGATATGTCCTTTCTGCTTTCAGTAATATTTTCATTTTTTTTAACAATCTTCAAAGGAACATATTTTTTTCCAAGAGGAGTAAATTCTTTTTCAAGTCTTTCAATAATATAATTTATATCTGCATTTCCAACGACTGTCACTATAAAATTTTCAGGAGAATATTTTTCCTTAAATATTTCAATTATTTTTTTTCTTGAAAGCGCCTTCACAGTTTCTGGACTGCCTATAACTCCCTCACCAAAAGGTTTTTCATATAACGCTCTTTCAAGAAGTTCATAAGCCATTCTTTCAGGATCATCACGAAACATCTTTATTTCTTCAAGAACTACATTTTTTTCTTTTTCAAATTTTTGTTCTTCAAAAATGGGGTTTTTTAATATATCATGAATTATATCCATAGCAATTGGCAAATGTTCGGCAGGCATTTTACACCAATAAGATGTAACTTCTTGCGAAGTAAATGCATTAAGAATGCCTCCTTTTTTTTCAATTTCACTTGAAATATCTTCATGTGTTCTTGTTTTAGTCCCCGTAAAGAGTAAATGTTCAAATAAATGAGCTACTCCTTTTATATCGGAAGTTTCGTAAGCTCCTCCAAATGGATTTGAAACACTATAACATACAACAGGTAAGTCTCTTTTTTCAAATAAAAGAGTAATTCCGTTTTTCAATTTGAATTTTTGAAATTTCATATACTTTAATTTAATGAAGGATATATATTCTTTTTTATAGTAATTAGAAACCTTATTAAGCCAATATATCTATTTTAAAAATATGCCAATAAACGCAGGTTACGAGTATTTTAATGCAGAAAAGAAGTATTTAGCTGCGCAAACACTTGAAGAAAAAATAGAGGGATTAAAAGAGCTGATTAAGACTGCACCAAAACACAAAGGAACAGAAAACCTCCTCTCTGAATTAAAAACGCGTTTAAAAAAATTCACAGAAAAAGCAGAAAAAACAGCATCAGTAGGAAAAGGAAAAAAGGGAATTAGAAAAGAAGGTTTTCAAGTTATTCTCGTTGGCCTTCCAAACTCTGGAAAATCATCCATCCTAACAAATTTAACAAATGCTACACCAGATATATCTGCCAATCCCTTCACAACAACTGAACCAATAATAGGCACAATGTATTATGAGGGAGTTTCAGCTCAAATAGTAGATTTGCCGGCAATAAATAGCAAAAATTTTGACACAAGTTTGCTACACACAGCAGATTGTATCTTAATAGTTTTATCAAGACTAGATGATTTGCCTAAAGTAAATACTTATTTACAAAAAGCAACATTGAAAAAAATATTTATTATGACTCATACCGATTTATTATCTGAAAATGAGTTAAGAAAATTGGATGCTCAACTTAAAACGAAAAGATTGAATTATGTTTTATTTTCAGCTAATTCAAAAAAAGAGGCAAATGAAATAAAAAGAAAAATTTTTGAGTACATGGATATAATAAGAATATATACGAAAGAACCGGGAAAACCCGTATCTGATAAGCCTATGGTAATGAGAAAGGGGAGTACCGTAAAAAATGTCGCAGAATCTATTTACAAAGGATTTTCTAAACAAATATCTGAAACTCGTTTAACTGGTCCAAGTGGAAAATTCGCCAATCAAAGAATAGGAATAGATCATGTGCTTAAAGATAAAGATGTTTTAGAATTCAGAACAAGATAAATCAGAAAAACATCAAAGCCCATAATAACTAATACAGAATCATCTCAAACTAAATTATCTCCTCTTATCAAAATCAACTCTATATCTCTATAATAAAAATCTAAAAATAAAATTTACTGTTTTCTCTTCATCATTATCACAACAGTTACAACTATGGCAATAATTACAATTATAGCAACTATCCATCCCATTCCAATTCCACCAGCAGAGACAGGTTTTGGAGTATCTTGAGTTTCTTGCTCCGAACTACCATTTTGAGATCCTATACCTATATTTCCAGATGACGCATTAGTAGTAGAACCTGCAGAAGCACCACTTCCTGTTGAACTTGTTGAACCTGTTGAGCCAGTACTCCCTGAACCAGAACTCGTTGAACTTCCAGACACAGCATAAGTAGTAGTTACAGTTTTAAGATTTCCAGCTCTATCTTGGCCAGTACAACTTTGTACAAAGCTAGGCCCTGTTTGAGTTGTAGACGGAGAAGCAGTAAACGAAACTCCATTAGTACCATAAGAACTATTCATCCCTGAAGTCGCATCAGTAGCAGAACAAGAACAAGTAACAATATCTCCTTCTTCAACAGAACTTGGTGAACAACTAAAAGTTAAAGAAGGCGAAGTCTTATCCAAGATAACTCTTTGCACAACCGCACTAGAATTAAGATTACCAAGACTATCATTAGCATAAACTGTCAAATTATATTCTCCATCAGGAAATTGAGAAGTATTGAAATTCAAAGATACAAAGTTGTCAGTACTTCCCTCACGAGTCAAATCAAAAGTTTGATTCTGACCACCAGAAGAATTAGTAATATTCAGATAAACTGTCTGAATGCCTATAACAGCATCATAAATACTTACATTCAAAGTGTAATTTCCTCCTCGGGCGGCACTCGATAAATTAGCTCCAGCAAAAAAAGTTGCTGAAAAGTTAGCTGCCTGAACTTGTGGACCAGTGTGATCTATAATTATAGGACCAGTAAGATTTCCAGCCATAGAAACGTTAACATTTGTAGTACCATTGGAAATGGTGACATTAAGATAGTAACTTCCTTCAGGAATCGTCGTATTAGTGATATTAAATGAACAAGTTCCGTTATTGTTAGCCCCTACATTACAAGAAGCATTGCCTATCCTAGTCCACACGCCACTAATATTTAATAAAAAAGTAGCATTGGCACCCAATCCTAAACTAATATCTGTTCCATTAACAAAAGTAACATTAAACAATTGTGTCCCATTAATATATGTAAAATTAGAACCTGAACTAGGAGTTCTTATTTTCACTGTGTCTCCTGCAGCAGCCATAACCAACCAAGCAAAAAGACCAACAAGCACAATAGCAAATAGTAATGCTGAAAACCTTTTCATAAAACCCTTATCATTCATCATCTCAAGTTCAAACAAATATTTGTAGTATATAAATCTTTGTTAAAAAAATTATTTCAAAAAGTTAATTCTAATTGGTTTAATTATGCTTTCTAATGCGTCGGCAACAGAATTCTTCAAATCAAGAGGATGTAATCTCCCAGCTGAAAAATCTTCTTCAAGAGATTCATAATTTTTATAAGAGATATCTCCTCCAAATTTTTCAGGTCTTTTGATTTTCAAATTTTCAGAAACTGGAAATATAATTAATTTACATATTTGCAGAATAGGATTATCTTTAATATCTTTTTCAAGACAATATGCCTCTTTCAGAGTTTTCTTTATGACTTCATAAGAATCAGTAACTGAAATTCCGCTCCCAAGAATAGATTTGCTCATCTTTTTTCCAGGACCCTTCAAAGAAGTTATCAATGGCGTATGCAAAGCCACAAATTTATGGTCCATTTTAGAAGCATTCTCTTTTCCAATCATATGAACTTTTCTCTGTTCAAGACCTCCAATAGCAATATCTGCTCCAAGATGTTTTATATCTACAACCTGCATCAAAGGATACCACAATTGAGAAATCCTCGCATTTTCCACATCTCTTGCAATTTCTTGCATACTCCTCATTCCTCGATTAACAGTAATTTCCTGCGCCAAATTCATAACATCGAATTGATATTCTTTAGAAAATTGGAAATCGCTTCCAAGAACAATTTGAAAATTTGGATCTATTGCTTTGATAGTTTTTCTCCACGCTTCAACTTCTTTAGAAATCAATTTGGAATCTCCTTTTCTATTAAGCATGGCATGAACATCAGCGAGTAAAATTTTGACTTTGCATCCTGCTTCAGCACAATCCTTCAATTTGAGGATAGTAACAAAATGTCCCAAATGCATCGGGCCAGAAGGCTCATAACCACAATACACCACAGGATTTTTCTTCTTCAAAACTTCTTTAAGTTCGTCCAAAGTAACTATTTCCTCACAATTTTTTTGAATCAAAGCAAACGAATCTTTTTTCATAATTTGGAGAATAGAAAGGTTAATTTAAACTTTATCCTAATATTTAATATGAGAAAATTATCTTTAATCATCTCAATATTAGGACTATCTATCCTCCTATTATATCTTTTCGCAAAGCCCATAGAAGTCAATTCTTTGAATGAAATAAAAACAGGGACTATCGTAAAAGTTAAGGGACAAGTTTCAAACGAGAAAGAATTTTCATTCGGTAAAACTTTTAATATAAATAATATAACTATATTTTGTAAATGTCAACAAAATTATAATGGTGAACATATTGAGGTAACTGGAATGGTGGAAGATTATTATGAACTTCGCATAAAATCTTTTAAAATAAAAGTTCTCTCATAAGAATAATAAAATTTATAACCTCCATTGAGTTCACTTTATTTTAATGGATAATTTAACGAAAATTTCATTGAATGACTTATTAAACGATGCTGAAAAAATTTTCAGATATCCTTCACAAAATGAAGAAAGACCAAAAGGAATTTTGATAACTGGAAACACAAAGGCAGAAGAAATTCATGAAGCATTCAAAAGAAAACCTTATTTCAAAGAAATTTGCCTTATTAGAGATGAAAATCCAAAAAATGAATATAAAGAAAATTGGTATAGGATCGATTCTAATTATATTGAATTAAGTCATTAAATTGATAATTCTATAAAATTCATTTGCTTTTTTTCCAATAATTTTGTATAAATCTTCCAACGATGCATTAAAAATATTTTTCAAACTCCCAAATTTTTCAATTAACTTCCTTGCTGTTACGGGTCCAATTTCAGGAAAACCTTCGAGAATAAACTGAATTCTTTCAAAATCACTTAAAACAATTTTTGAAGGACGAATAGTTTCATAATTTTTATTCTTCTTAAAGGCTAAAACTGAGATATATTTAGCAGTATCCCTTTCATTTTTAGTGAATATAATCGGAACTTGAAATTCAGAGATAATAGACAAAATCATTCCCCTAAACGCATTTTCATGTATCTGTCCAGAATAAATATCTTCATTTTCCATACCTTCAACAATCAAAAAATAAGAGGGGTATTGTTTAATTTCCAAAAGTTGACGAAATATTCTTTTGTTAATTATAGAATTTTTGAAATCTGAAATTGTTTTCCTCTCAACAGCCACATCATTTATCAAATAATCTGCGACACCGAGCTGTTTAAATTCAATATGAAATCCTAATTTTTTTAATTCTGAAGGCACGAAAGAATTATTTTCGCGATTATCTACAATAATTTTCTTCTTCTCAAAATTAATTTTCTTTCTTGAAAATATATCCAAAAAGACCATTTTTGTCCAAATATTCAAATAATTTAAAATTTTTAAATAATTTCATTTTTTGAAATCATCAAATCTTAAGGTTTTATTCCTCATATCTTTTTGAACTGAATCAATAGTTTTATACATTTTCTTTTCTCGAGCAATAGAAGCATAATGATGTGCCTCATCACGAGTATTTTTGGTGATAAGTATAGCTAATTTCCCAGGCATTAATCTTGCAGTTCTTCCCGCCCTCTGAATTCTACGAATTTCGGAAGGAATTGGCTCATAAAAATAGACAGCATTTACCTCAGGGATGTCTAAACCTTCTTCTCCTATAGAAGTAGCACATAATACATTAATTTCTCCAGCTTTAAAATCTTCAATGACTTTTTTTTGTTCTTTTTGTGAAAGTCCTGAACTTCCTTCAAGATGCTTTTTCTTTGCCTGTCCTACAAATAAAGAGGCTTTCACGCCTTCAAGAAAATTTAGATTTCTAGCAATAGTATTAGCAGTTTCTCTAAACTGAGAAAAAACAATTATTTTAGAATCTTTTTTATTGAGGAATTCATTTTCAATCAGGGCCTTCAATTCATCAATTTTAGGATGTTCAATTTTATTTTCAATTAATGAATTCACAGAAATCACAGCAGCTCTAAATTCAGGAGAATTAACCAAGGTTTGAACGCCTTTACTTTTCTTTTCTTCTGCTTGTTTAACCAATCCAGACAAATATTCTCTTAGTCCTGAAAGAGTTTGGGTTTCCAAGAGTTCTTGTGCATGAGATATTTTTATGGCTTGGGCACATAAAGACATTCCAATCATAGCATTGAAATTTCCAGGGGAAACCTGTTTAGCAAGACTATTTTGCAATTTTAACAAAGTGATTTTATTTGCAGGACCAAATAGTAAATTTCTGTTTTTTAATTGTTCAACTTTGGAATCAAATATTCTTTTTAATAAAATCTGTATTTCAATAAATTCTTGTGGAAATGGGACTTCATGTTTTTCAAAATCTCTCTCTTGTAAATAAGGTTTAACATCCGGAGAATCTCGCGTTCTCATTTCAAGAACATCAATATTGAGATTTCTACAAATTTGAGTTACTTTTTCTTTGTCTGAACCTGGAGATGCTGTAAGTCCTAAAATTCTCTGATTTAATGCTTGGGAAATATAATTTTTAGAAACAAAAGTATAATCATAATTCTTCAGGCATCTGTGGGCCTCATCAATCACAAGTAAAGAAACTTCATTTAAATTATAAAGTCCAGAACGCACATCATTTGCGACACATTGAGGAGTAGAAAAAATAATTTCTCCAGTTTTCCATATCTCTTTTCTTTTTTTAGCATTTATTTCTCCAGTAAATATTTGTAAATCTGCGAACAATTCAGAAAGCTGTTTTCTAAAAGATTCAAAATGTTGTTCAACTAAAGGCCGAGTCGGAGCCAGAATCAAAATTTTACTTCCAGGAAATTTTTTCAATCTTTCAACAGAAAGCATCAGAGCAATCAAAGTCTTACCCACACCAGTCGGTAAAATGACAAGAGTGTTCTTATTAATGGCCGTATTCAAAATAGAAATCTGATACTCCCGAGGTTTAAGATCTGCTAATTCTTTCATTTTACTTCTCTCTCAATTCGCTATATTAATATATCTTTGAGACATCAAACTAAAAGCAAAGCATACATCGTAAATATCAAAGTAATCACTGCGAGCATCGCCCACAATACTCTTGAACCAAAGTAAATCTGTGTTCCATCAAGTTTAGAGAAAGGAATCATATTCCAAAACGCATAGAATGTAGCCATTCTTCCAAGCACACTAGCTTCAGGAATAAAATAACAAACAAATGCCACAAAAAGAGAAGCTATAATTCCGCTAGCTCCAACAAGAGCATTATGGTAATCTGTCATTTCAGTAAAACTAAAGGGCCCAAATCTCTTAGCAGCTCTTCTTTTCAAAGCCTTAGTTTCATAAGTCAAGCAAGCCATCATATTAACTGTGCCTAAAGAAATAACCGAAACAAATAAAGGAAATATAACTCCTACAGGAATTCCCTTGTCTAATTTGGAACTTACAGAAAAGCCATATCTCTGCATACTCCATATTTCATGTTCAACATCTGCATCAAGTCTAGAAGCCATAATTTTTTTACCAAGTATATTCGCAAAAATAACAACTGCTGAAAAACCTATAATAACTGAAATAGCTCGAATATCTAACGAGCCAACAACTAATTTTTCATCGTTTAAAGAAACCATTTCTGAGGCTATAGAAACAAGACCAAGCACAACCACAGCAACAATAATTTGCATTACTTCTGATTCTTTCATATTCTTAAAAAAAGTTTATTTTATATAAACATTTGTATAAACATTTGTACATTGAACAAATTTTATGCATGTTGATATCAGTCAACTTTGTATAAACATTTGTCTTCTTCAAATAACATTAATAGATAATACAAAATAACTTTTAGGTAATCGTAAAGTATAAATACACCTTGAAGCAATTCCGTATATGCTTAAAATAAAAAGAATAAGTGAAGTGCTCGGAAAACACGTATACACAGCAGAAGGAGAATACTTCGGCCAAGTAGAAGATGTTAACTTAATGGATAACAAAGTAGATGGTTGGAAAATAAGAGTAAGTTCAGGATTTATGGGTTCTTTAGGAGGAGCCAAAGGAGTAATAATTCCTCACCAGTTTGTAAAAGCAATTAGTGATGTTTTTGTAGTCACAAAGGGTTCAGTACCTTCAAAAGAAGATTCGATGTCTCTTCCATCTGGCACAGGATCAAACCCTCCAGCAAATTCATCAAACAGCATGATGATGAATGATTCATTCTAAATAATTTAGCAAACGTTTAAATATTTAACAAGTATATAAAGAACATGAAAAAGGTTCAAGCAGTTTCCCTAAATTCTTCATATCGTGACAAAATGCTCTCATCGTTTATCATAGGTATTGGATTCTGGCTCATTAACATAAGCCACACTTCTTCAAGCCCGTGGTGGAATTCTATAACTGCATTAACCTCTGCAATATCCTTCATATTTTTATTAGGCTATAGCTTTAAAGCAGCGAGACAAGGAGATAAAGTCGGATGGGCTTATTTTGTAACAGATATCTGTATGATTATTTCTTACCTTATATTTGTTGTTAACTTAACTATTAATTTTTAAAGATATTAATCAAGAAAATCGATAATTTATCACATTAAATTTTAAGTTTGTGAATATCAATCAACAACATTTAAATAATCTTTAGATTTATTCAAAATATGGTTGAAACAATTTTATCAAGTCCGATAATTTCCGAAGCAGTCCTCCCATTTATGTTGATATTCACCGTTGTGTTCGCAATTCTTCAAAAATCTCAAATTTTAGGCAAAGACAAAAAACAAATGGATGCATTGGTAGCACTAGTAGTCGGATTAATAACTATAACTTTTGCGAATGCTGTTGGAATAATAAGTTCTCTCCTACCTTTTCTCGCAGTTTCAATTATGTTAATTTTAGTATTCTTGATTTTAATAGCCATGGTCTCAAATGGAGAAAAAGGAATAGAATTACATGCCGGATTTAAATGGACTATTATGATAATGTCTTTTATTGCAGTAGTTATTGCTGGTTTAGTAGTGACGGGTGCTTGGAACTATATAGGGAATAAATTTACAGGTCCAAGTGGGTCTTCTTTAGTTACAAATGTAGTATTTATTATAGTCATCGTAGGTGCAATCATAATGGTCTTTTTGGGAGACAAGAAAGGTTCAAGAGGAGAATCAGGAAAATAAACGGATTTTCAACGAAACATATTTAAATAAAGTTCTTCTTTCTCAAAGATGATTACGACAACATTTTTACAATTCTTCTCATTATACGACTTATATGCTCAATGGGAAACCTCGGGAGTTTTTGATTTTCTTCTTCCAGCAATGTTAATATTTGCAGTTATCTTCGGAATATTAACGTCTACGGGAGTTCTCGGAGGAAATAGAGGAGTAAATTTTGTGATTGCTCTTTCAGCAGCACTTATGGCGATGCGTCTTCAAATAGTTTCTCAATTTTTCTCGTTACTTTTGCCAGGACTTGGAATAGGTATTGCAATATTAGTCGTAATCTTGATTCTTTCAGGATTATTCATGCACGAAGCAAACTGGCGCGAATGGATGCCTACATTCTTCTGGGGGGGAATAGTTATTGGGTTAATCATCGTGATTTCAGTCATAAACTCTTTTGCTTGGTTTGGTTCATCTTGGTGGCAAAGAAATTGGGTTTCAATAATTTGGATAGTTGCATTAGTGGCGATTCTTGCCCCTCTATTCACTGGAGACAAAAAAAATTCTGAAGTTGGAAAGTCTTCTGGAACCGGCATCATTCCATTTAAGGCATTGAGATAATAAATGGCAGCAGACATATCAGCATTTGTTTTTTTCCTACCAATTTTTGCATTCTTAATTGTCTTCTCCATAGTTTTCGCAGTTCTTAATAAATTCAAGATAATAGGAGAAAATGTTTTCTTTCAGTTATTCTTTTCATTTGTAGTTGCAACAGTTTTTGTAACGGCTTCAAGCGCAAGACAAGTAGTTCTCAATGTAGTTCCGTGGTTTGCAGTTTTAATTGTTGCAATACTCTTACTTTTATGTTTAGTAAGTTTCATAGGCAAAGCAGACGTAGTTGGAAAAGGAATGGCTTGGGTTTTTGTAGTATTGCTAATAATAATTTTCTTCGTCGCAGGAATTAAAGTATTTGCACACACCCTCGCACCATATCTTCCAGGTTCAACTTCTAAGGGTGGAGATCCAACATTACTAAGATTTTTCAGTTGGTTATATTCTCCAAGAGTCGCAGGGGCTTTCTTATTAATTCTTTCAGCAGCATTTGTCAGTTGGATTTTAGCAAGAAAAGCCAAATAATTATTTTATAACTAATTTATTAGAAAGAGTTACTTTTTATTTTCAGAATATTTTGAACCTAAAATTTTTCCAAGGGTCTTTTGAGTTTCAAAAAGTTCTTTTTTTATGTCATCTACATTAGTGACATAATCTCCAACTTTTCGCAACACTGAAACTTGCAAGGTATCCATCATTTTCTCAATTCTTTTCAAACGTTCTTCAATAGAATCCGTTCGCACATCTAATTCGGATTTTGAAGAAATTATTTTTTCCATTTTTTTTCTTATATCTGTAAGTTTTTCAGAAACTATCTGTTCAGAGATTTCAGTAATTGTATCGCTACTCAAAGAAGCAGGAATATAATCTCGCGCTGGTTGTGAAGGAGAATATGCATATTCAGACTGTTGAACTGAAGCATTTGGGTCATAGTCTGGGAAAGACTTTGTTGATTCTGGATTTTGAGGACTCTGCATCATAGAAACTTGCATATTTTCAGGAGATTGAATGTCAGAAGAGCCCATTTCAGGATTACTGTATTGTCCTTCTACAGCTGATTTTATTTTTTCTTGGGACAATGCATCAGTTATGTCTCTATAAGAAATTCCCCTTGATTTCATCGTCTCAATTATAGTTTGATCATCCATTCCCTGAGCCTTCATTTGACGAAGATCTTCAAGAATTCCCATTATTTCATATTATGTGCAGACATAAATAAATCTACCTGTCTTTGGATCATAAGCACTTCCTCCTTTCTAACAGATTCGGCAAGCTGATCAGCAACTTTCTTCATAAAATCCTGCATTTTCAAATTATCTTCTTTCATTTTAAATACCTCTTTCTTAAGTTCTTGTAATCCCGTAAACATAGATTCTCTGTCCTCAATAAGATTCTTTCCAATAAGAAGAAGTCTGTCTTTAAGAAGTCTTTGCCTTTCCTCGATGTCTTTCAATCTAGTGTTTACGTCGACAAAATATTGTTCCTCTGCAGTTTGTGGACTTCCTTCCATAGATATGTTAAGAACCATCTATTTATATTGTTTTTCTATCCTCATAAGATATATAAATGAAAAAAACTCAAAAAAATATGGAAAATCATTCTTGGACAACTGGGAAGATAATTTTAATTCTGTTTATATTTCTGTGTTTAATCATTTCAATAGTATTTTCAATGAAAAGTGTTACAGGATATATAATTGCAGAAAAAGTTGAATTGAATAAAAATATTTTATCTTTAATCTTTTTCATTATAGGGATTTTTAGCACTACATTCTATCTATCCAAATTTAGATAACTATTTAATGATGTCCTCGATAAATATTATATATGGTTTTCAATCTTAAATCTCCTCTGTATTCTGTAGAACTTCAAAGAAAAGAAGGCGAAAGCATACTCTACATAAATTATATGGGTGCATCCTCCACACCATCCATTTCTGAATCTGCAGAAGTTATGTCAAAAACTATTGACACTTTAAGAGAGAATTCAGAAGTTTCCAGAATAATTTTTGTGCAACAAAGAAATTATAACTATCCCTACGAGCAAGTTTCTCTTTTAGCAGAAATAGCCAGGCTATATACATTTCTTATTCAACAAGAAAAAATTCTCTCCCCTGAGAGGTTAATGCTATTTAATCAATTAGAATTTGCTCCAAAGGAATTAACTTATTTGATAAGTCTTCTGAAACAAGATCCGGCGTCATGTTATTTGGAATTGGTAAAAAGAATAAAATCTTATAAAAAAGATGTGCGACAACCTCTGCCTCACCTCGGATTATATCTTAGGACGCTCGAAAGATTTAAAGAGTTATTAGAAAAAACAAAATTAATAGATTCACTGTCTGATGTAATCGAAACATATGCCCTCGGTGACAGAGCCATATATGATTCTATGTTTAGGCCCAATATTCTTCCAAATTTTACATTTACGCGTTTGGTCTCGCAACTTCCAGAAAAAGCAGAGCTTCTAAGCCAATATGAAATAAGTATAGATGCAGAAAAGGTTCTGGTAACTATTCTAAATATTCCTGGAGAGACCAAATATCTTTATCATGTAATTCCTCCAGAATACTCTCTAAGCGAAGAACACCATCTTCTTCTTAATTTAGGAAAAAATGTTCTTCTCCAGCATCAACCAAAATCAGAAGAATTTACAGATCCTGAAAAAGTTCGTTCACTTTTTTTCAACGTAGCCAAAGATTTAATTTCGGAATTATCTCAAAACAAGAAAATACCTCTAAATTATAGAGAGCTAAATAATTTATCAAAAATATTAGTGAGACAAACAATTGGGTTTGGTTTAATTGAAGTTCTTTTATTAGATGAGAATTTACAAGATATTTTTCTAAATGCTCCAATTGCTCAAAATCCAATTTTTGTTAGGCATTCAAAATATGGCGATTGTGTAACAAATATCCTCCCATCCTATGAAGATGCCGATTCATGGGCAGCAAAATTGAGACTTCAATCAGGTCGGCCATTAGATGAAGCAAATCCAATATTAGACACAGATTTATTTTTTGGACAAACAAGAGCAAGAGTAGCAGCAATACAAAAACCGCTTTCGCCACATGGCATCGCTTATGCTTTAAGAAGGCACCGCGACGATCCTTGGACCCTTCCTTTATTCATAAATAATAAAATGATTAACTCATTTACAGCTGGATTAATGAGCTTTATAATTGACGGAAATCGTACTATGCTAATAGCTGGAACGCGTTCAAGTGGAAAAACTTCGCTCCTAGGTAGCTCCATGTTAGAAATAATTCCATCTGTAAGAACTATAGTTATAGAAGATACTCTTGAGCTTCCAGTAGACTCTCTAAGAAAATTAGGATATAACATACAAAGAATGAAAGTACGTTCAGCTCTGCTTGAGACAACAAATGAAGTTGAAGCCGCGGAAGGAATTCGTACAAGTCTTCGTTTAGGAGATTCTGCATTGATAATTGGAGAAGTACGTAGTAGCGAAGCAAAAGCATTATATGAAGCAATGCGCGTCGGTGCGCTCGCGAATGTTGTGGCAGGAACAATTCACGGAGCATCTCCCTATGGAGTATTTGATAGAGTAGTCAATGATTTAGGAGTTCCAGTAACAAGTTTCAAAGCAACAGATATAGTAATCGTGGCTAATCCAATAAAAACTCCTGATGGATTACATTATAAAAAGAGAGTAACTCAAATCGCAGAAGTTAGAAAAAATTGGACAAATGATCCATTGGAAGAAAAGGGATTCGTAGATTTAATGAGATATAATGTTGAAAAAGATGAATTGGAACCAACAGAGGATTTAATGAATGGAGACTCTGAAATAATAAAGGCAATCGCTGGAAATGTAAAAGGATGGGCAGGAAATTGGGATGCTGTCTGGGATAATATCTTATTAAGAGGAAAAGTTAAACAGGAAATTGTAGACTTGTCTAAAAAAATTAACAAACCTGAATTAATGGAAGCGAAATTCAATGCACTTAGTAATGATATGTTCCATAGAATTTGTGAAAAAGTAACAAATGAAACAGGCCTTCCATCTTCAGAACATGTTTTTCCAGAATGGAAAAATTGGCTTATGCAACATGTGAAAAATCTTGGGTAATTTGTTGATTTTTCATATGCATTGCAACATGTGAAAAATCTATAATCTTCACAAACCTACTAAAAAGTGTTTGAAATAATAATTTTTCTTATACTCGGAGTAATAATCGGAATCATTACAGGTTTAACTCCAGGAATTCATATAAACACAATAAATAGCCTTATTTTATCTTCGTCAATATTTTTGGTTACAGAAAATCCACTCGCCATAATAACGTTTATAGTTTCTATGGCTACGACTCATAGCATATTAGATATTATCCCCTCAATATTCTTAGGAGCCCCAAATGAAGAATCTTATTTGACATCTCTCCCAGGCCACGAGATGCTTCGTGAAGGAAATGGGGTAGAAGCAGTTTATGTCTCAATAATAGGAATTATTTTATCCATTCCGATAATCCTTATAACAGCTCCACTTTTAATAAAATTAGTCTCTTCTTTATTTAATTCGATAGCCTATTTAATTCCGTTTATCTTGCTTTTCTTGTCAATATATTTAATATCTCGCGAAAATTATTCTTTAATTGCAATTTCTATATTTTTAATGTCTGGAATTCTCGGATATTCTGCTTTGAATCTTCCAGTAAGAGACTCACTTTTACCATTACTTTCGGGATTATTTGGAGGATCTGGAATAATTATGAGTCTAACGGAAAATTCAAAAATACCCAATCAAAAAGAAATGAACTTCAAAGAAGTAAAGTTAACTAGAAAAGAATATTTTTCTTCAATTATAAGTTCCGCACTTTTAGCCCCGTTATTTTCCTTCCTTCCTGCAATAGGGGCTGGACATGCCGCTACATTAAGTACTGAAATTTTCACACAAACAAAAAAAAGTTTTCTGATGACTGTAAATTGCATAAATACAATAGTAAATACTTTGAGTTTCGTAACTCTTTATTCAATAAATAAAACCAGAACTGGGGCCTCTGTGGCAATAAAGGAAATTATCCCTAATTTATCGCTAAATCAATTAATATTCATAATTTTTATAACAATAATCAGCATATTAATCTCAACAGTTATATCTATAAAAATCTCTAAAAAATTTGGGATATTTATCTCTAAAATAAACTATAAGAAATTTTCATTAATAGTTTTAATATTTCTTATTTTATTAATAACCATAATTTCTGGATTTATAGGATTAATAATTTTCTCGACAGGTTCAGCAATAGGGATATTTTGCATAACCTCCAAAATAAGAAGGATAAATTTAATGGCTTGCCTTATTCTCCCCACTATTTTGATATATTTGTTTTAATTTTTGTCTTGAAGTTATAAGAACTTCAGTCCTATACATCAAAAATTTAAATTATAGAATGTCCTCGAAAAATTTTTCTATTCTAAAACCATTTCTTTAAAGCTTCTTGTTTTTCTTTTTCTTTTCCAAAAATACTTTGAATATCTTTCTCAACAATTTCTAAATTTTCAATTAAATAAGGACTTACATTATAATTCCTGGCTAAATCCAATGCCGCCTGCATATATTTGATAATGCTTCCTTCAGAGATGGTGAATATAATTTTGCCCCCACACTTAACACATTTTCCAGCAAGAGGAGGTCTTCTAAACTTTTCATTACAATCCACACACCTGAAAACCTGTTGCGAGAATTTCCTTAAATTGCCACGAATATCTCTTATAAAATGTCTTTCAATTATCAATCTTGCTACATCACTAGTATCTACTGCTCTTATTTTTCCACACAAATCCATCTGGCCATTAACTTTATCTTGCATGGTCGGAAGAGTCTTATAGCTAGAGCATAAAACTCCACAATTTATGTCTGAAGTATCATAGGAAAATCCAATATTATCAAATTCATGTTCTCCTCCCAATCGATTTGCTATTTTCTCCATCTTTATATCTGAAGGAGATTTATGTTCTTCTCCTGCCTTGTAAAGTTCAAGAGGAATTTTTGAAGAGACATCCAAATCAAAAATCATATCATCTACTTCTCCAGCTCTCATTCGCGTATTTAAAACTAAAGGCGCATCTTGTGTTCCACCTCTGTGAGAGGGTAGAAAATGTTTAGAAAAATTAATGAGCATATCTGCAAGAACCATTATAGCGGCTTCATCTCCATCACAATCTCTTCTCATCGCTGCATGAATATATGGTGAAGCAAGTAGTGCTTGAATTTTTGAAAACCCTATCACTCTTCCAACAACTGCTGCACAATTATGGGGGGCAATACATCCCAAAAGAACTCCAGCTAAATCTTCTTTCTTTTTACAATTAAATATTTTAGGAAGTTTATACAAATATTGGAGTTCATCATCTACAAAAGAACAGATATTCATTAAAACATCATCAGCATTTTCATCAGGAGTTTGTGGACACGAAGGTAAAATAACATCATGAGGAAAGAGTTCTAAGATTTGATTTGAATTTTCCAAAACATTTCCATAAATATCCTTTTCATATCCTAAAGTTTTAAGTTTTTCGACACTAGTGCCTATTTCTAATGGTCTAAAATGTGTTAAAGGCATTTCAGATAAGTCATATCTTACAGTTCCATCTTTATTCACATGAAGATTATATTTTGCTCTAAGAAGACCTTTAGCAAGATTTTCACAACTATGATCTTGATTAGAAGTACCCCTTACTCCTTTAATTACTACAGGCAAATCATCAGTTCTCGCACCAATTAATTTTCGAGCATAATCAAAATAATTTTTTATGTCTATTCTTCTTATTGAATGTGTTTGTGTTTTGTCTGGATGTTCTAAACAAACTTCTTCAGTATATTTATTACATGTTCGACAATATTTTCTCATCTTACAAGGAGAGTTACAACTTATACATCTTAAATACGGACTATCTTTTCCACATAATCTGCAAAAATAATTTGGAAAGTCTGATTGAACGATTCCTTTTTCAAATGCTGCTTGCACACTTCTCAAACGTCCCCCTTCATCTCCAACAGGAAAAAGAACATGAGGGCTTCCCGTAAGCTTTCGTAGTTTGGATTTTTCAGGCCGGCCCATTCTCGCACCAATAAATAATCCAGCTTTATCTCTCAAATTAAATTCTGAAATTAAATTTACAGATTTCAAAATATTTCCAGTATCTTTCAATTTAGATGAAAGAGAATCTACCCCTTTACTCAAGTCATTTAAATGGGAAATTAAACCCAGTGAAGACAAAATAGCCTTCGTATTTTCTGAATTCAACTTGATTAAACTATTTTCGACTTTATGTGGACAGCCAATAATTTCTAATGCTCTTTTACCAATGTGGAATCTTTCTCTTGAAATTTCATCATAAGGAAGAATTAAATTTTCTTCCAAAACATTTCCATGAGCTATCCAATCAATAAGAGAAAGTAAATCTTGATAATTAATCTGTGTCCAATAATAAAGATATTTAGGATGTAAAGACATTCCAAATTTTTTACACAAATTGATTGCTTCTTCAAAACTAATATCTAAATTAGAATTTCCTCCATTTTCCAAAAGTTCTTCTAACCAATATTGTTCAACATATCCTGGACTTCCGAGTAAATAATTCCGATTAGAGAAATCACCATATGGAACAAGAATATCTCCTAAATAGATTATTTCGGAAATGTCTTTAACTAAATTTTTAGCATCTTCAAAATTCTTAATATATGCAACAGAACCATCTTTTAATTTGACAATGGGTCCATCAATAGAGTCACACGACGCAACTGTGCATCCCTTTGTTGGTTTTTCTATTTTCAACTGTGTCCCTATCGCAATAAAATCGTTTGTTATAGCCATAGTAGCTGGATTTATTGCAAGAGTAGAATACCCTGTATTTCTACATCTCCCATATCTCAATCTAAATGCTCCAGATCTTCCAGGATGAGCAAATACAGGTCTTCCAGCGACAATATCTTGCATATATGTTGCTCCCCCTCCAGAAGATTTTACTGTTGTTTTGCCATCCTTTATTTTTTTCTGTAATGCAACAAAATCCGAAAGCCAACCCCAACCAGAAAGTTTGAACCCTTTTGCCTTTAGTCCTTCAATTCTTTTGAGAATTTTAGGAGCTTTTTGGGCAAGACCTTCACAAGTAGTCAAACAAAATCCACTTCTAATATAATTAGTACCTATTCTTGAAAGATCTTTATAATTATACACCTCTATTTCCTCACTCGGATCTCCAGAAATCTGTATAGGTAAATTCTTAACTAAAAATTCAAGTTCTTCTTCAGAAGGTAAATATTGCAAGTTCGTAACCCTTTCATGATACATATAAGCTTCATGAACTCCTCGCTTTATTTCTTCAGGAGTAGGATCGTATCTTGCAAATCCAAATAATTCTCTTAAATAATCTATAATTACCATTGAAAATGCTGCTTCAGTTCCCCCAGCAGATCTTATTGGCCCTGCATAAAAAGGGACAAAATATTCATTTCCTTCTGCAGTTTTATTTAATTTTATTTGAGTAAATCCTTCTATCGGACTACTAACTACCCCTAAAGTCATATATGCAATAGCTATTCTTACCCCTATTTCAATAGCGGTAATCTGCTTATCAAATTTACAGAATTTTTCCTTAGCAACTTCTTCAGCAATAGTCAAAGAAACAGCCGGATTCAAAGAACCATATTTTTTTTCTAATTCGAGAATTCTATCAACAATCAAAGGATTTTGAACTTCAGGATATATTGCAGAAATCAAACCAACTACTTTTTCAGCAAGAGAACTTGCTTGAGGAATTTCTACTTTACTTTCAGGATCTATTCCTACTGCTCGTGCAACATTTGAAAAATCATAAGTTCTCTGAACTTCTTCTTGTAATTTTATAAAATAATCTTTCACAATCATAGACTAATTTCCCTCATAGATTCAACAGGAATAGAAAAATCCAAAATCTTAAGCTCGTGAGTCTTAACATTAAAAATAGGAACCTTACAAGGATCAGGAATATTCCCTATTTTTTCTTCGAATTCTGTCTGGGCTTGCCAACAATTTCCGGTGAGGATTAAAGTTCCATTGTGTCTCTCAATATCTAGTCTATGCACTTCTCCCGTACATAAAATATCTGGAGTATCAGATATAACTAAAGGATCTTTTTCAGAATTAGGTACATAAACAATAGATGCAGAAATTCCATGACTCGGAGCCAAATGTCTTCTTTTTAACATGTGTTTAACAGCTTTAGCTGGATGTTTATGGGCCTTGATTAATCTCAATTCTTCAATATTGTTTATGAAAGTGTGTATGCTTGCACCATGATACATTTGCACTTTGAATTCCTTACCCTTTTCAAAAAGTTTAACGAGACAAGGATTAGATACAAGAACAAGATTAGGAATCTCATATAAAGCACCAGCATAACTTCTATCAACAATTGGTTGTGGTTCTGGAACTCTAGAAGCATCGTGTTGTCCAGGACACATAAAGATAGTTATTCTTTCAGGAACTCTTTTTAAAAATTTAGCCAATTCATCATATTGCCCTTTCAAAGATTTTATTTCTAACAATCTCTCCTGCCCAGGAAAAACTCCAATACCGTCAACAGTATCTCCTATTATGAAAAGATATTTTATTTTAGTAGCTAACTCATCTTCGCTATCTAACCAATTAATAAAATTATCAAATTCGTTTTTTAGAAATTTGTGACTTCCTACATGAATATCCGATATGAAAGCAAGTCCGCAATCTTCGTCAAATTTAGTTTTGTTTAAAACAAATGAATCTGGAAATATGACTTCATTTCCTATGACAAGTTCATTGTTTCCAGAACACTTAATAGCTACAACCTCATCAAATTGAAGTTCTTCCGCAAATTTGAAATTTGTTCCTCCATTTTTAAACAAAACATTTATCTGTCCAGTTAAATCTTCAAATGTAATTATCAAATTTTTATTTTTGGTATATCTCTTATTATTAACCATCCCTATAATCATAAATTGTTGTCTCGTTCCAGAAATTTTATTTATTGAAATAAGTTTATCAAGTCCAGATCTTTGCATAATAATAGATTGTATCTCTCTATATCTTGCCCTAAAATGCCCTACAAAATCTTGAACAGTTATTTTTTTGTCAGGTAAGGTTTTAGTATAATGAACTTGAAAATTTTGTGTCTTGTCTTTTTTTATGTCTTTATTTTTGACTATTGGGGTTTCTGAAATAGTTATTTGAACTCCCAATTTAACAAATACTTGTAATAATGTTGGCTTTACACCAGAAGAAACATCATCAACAACTTTTTGAGCCATTAGATAATTTTTAGTCAAAGCAGATTTTGTGATCATTTTCTGTCCAGTAACTGAGACTAAATTATCTATTAATTGTGAAATCATATCTGAGTCTTTTATATTATTTAATAAATCAAAAACTTCTTTTTCTACAAGAATTCCTTTTTGTTTTAAAATATCTAAAAGTCGTAGGCTCATAAAACCAATGCTGTGCCTAATATTTCTTTGGCACGGATTTTTAGATTATCAGGTATCATCAATTTGATTTCCCTAGTTCTTCCCTGCCTCCCTCTGCTGACGACATCTACATTAATCAGCCCAAGCATGTCAAATTCTGCAATTATATCCGAGATTCTTCTCTGTGTTAACGCTTCCAAATTTATTTTTTTACAATAATCCTGATACATATTGTACACTGTGCCTGTAAAAACAGGTTCATTCTTTTTTTCTTCATTTAAATTTAAAATACTATATAACACAAGTTGATGTTGTCTCGGTTCATTTTCTATAATTTCTAACATCTTATCCTTTTCAATTTTTTGATTTGCTTTGGTTATAAATTCCATAGTTAATTTCTTAGATTGTTCTCTTTCAGCAAGTTCTCCAGCTACACGAAGTAAATCTAATGCTCTTCTAGCGTCTCCATGTTCACGAGCAGCTAAAGCAGCACATAATGGAAAAACTCCCTCATCAACAATACTTTCTGCAAACGCAAGATTCGCTCTTTCTTTCAAAACATCTTGTAATTGTAAAGCGTTATATGGTGGAAAAACTAATTCTTCTTCTCCTAACGAACTTCTAACTCTTGGATCCAAATCATCCATAAAAGTCAAACTATTACTTATGCCTACAAGACTTATCTGTGCATTTTTCAATTCTGAATTTAGTCTAGTTAAATTATATAAAAACCCATCAGATATTTTTTTTACAGCCTGATCTACTTCATCTAATATTATCAAAATAAGCTGATTCTTTCGTTCTATAATCTCTATAAATTTTGAATAAACTGCATCTGTTGGAAGTCCAGTAACTGGAACACTTTCTCCTAAAGCAGAAATAAGTTCAGCAAGAATCCTATATTCAGTATCTGCAACCTTCTTAAGTTTACAATTAATATAAATTACTTTTAAAGAATCATTACTATTATCTTGCATTCTTTTATAGATCTCATTAGTTACATATTGAACACATAATGTTTTACCAGTCCCAGTTTTACCATAAACAAATAAATTACTTGCCCTTTCACCTCTAAGAATTGGAGCAAGTATAGATGCAACTGATTCTATTTGTTGTTGTCTATGAGGAATAATTTCAGGAGTGTAATTATTTTGCAAAACTTTTTTATTCTTAAAAATACTTTGTCCTGAATAATTATTGAATATTTTATCTAAATTTGATTCCATACATCACCTTTTAAAATTCTAATTTAACATAATATAAACTTATCGTTACTCCAACCATCATTTCCTATGGAATTCCACAATATTACGACGAAAAACTAAATATTATAAAAAAATAAATCTATCCCACACACACCATCATTTCAAATGGAAACCATATTATTCTGTCAATATTATTTTTTAATATTTTTAACCGAATTATTTTTTGATTTTATCTTTAGTTTTATAATATATTATCTTTATTTATAATATATAATATAATAATACTTTTATTGTTAATATAAATAATAGTCTATTTCCACATGAAATCAAGGGGACACAGGGTCATAAAAAATTAATAATCAAGTATTAAAAATACACCACCTAACAAAACATATCTTATAATACATTAATAAAAAACATAACAATATTTATATAGTTAGAATAAAACAATCTCGTTATGCCAATCGATAAAAAACCATTAAGAGAATTCATTAACAAACCTGTAGTAACTAAAGAAGGCAAACGATTAGGTATTGTTAAAGACATAACTTTTGAAGCACGTACAGGCGAATTAATTCAACTATTACTAAAGGAACAAACACCATATACTAGAAGTCTCAATCTTGAATCAAATTCTGGAAAAGAAACAATCTTACCCTATAATTCAATAATTGCAGTAGCTGACTTCGTCGTAGTTTCTGAAGAAGATCTTATATAATTATTAAACAATAATATTTAAAAAGCATACAAAACAAAAAATAACATGAAAATAATAGGCTTTTCAATTGAAGAAATTTTAGCAAAAAGACCATTTGAAATACCAAAAGCAGGGATAACTACAGATATAGTTTTTACAAATATTGATAAAGCAAAATTAGATGTTTTAAAAGAAGAAGAATGTCTTAAAGGGAGTTTCAAATTTTCTGTAGTCTATAAAGATGCGTCAAACAAAGAATCGAAAGACAACAACGAAATTGCCCTTTCAGGTTCAATTCTTTTAATGGTTACCAAAGAAGAATCCAAGGAATTCATTAAACTATGGAAATCTAAACAAATTCCTAAAGATAAGATAATTCCCATTTACAATTATATTCTAAAAAAATGTTCTGTAAAAGCTCTTCAGTTAGAAGAAGAACTTAATTTACAACCACATATACCATTTCCAAAACTAACTCCTCAAAACACACAAACTAATTAATATTCTTTAATTTACCAAATTTTAAATTTTTCAAGTTATCTTCAACAACAATAACTTCAAATTTATCAATCTTAAAATCAAAAGGATACCCTAAATCAAATTCTCTAGCATCAGTTCCCATAATCAAAGGAAAAAAACTCGGAACAAGTATTATTTTTTTGTTTTTATAACTCCCTTTCAAAAAACACTTATAACTTTCTCTATTAACTCCTTCTCTTAAAATTAAGGCAGGATGTCCGTGCCCAAATATCCAATATTTTACTTTCTTATCATATAATCTAGATAAATCTTTATCTCCATGGGTAAAAATGAACTCTTTCCAACAATAACTCTCTACACCAACAGCACCAATTTTTTTCAAAACAGGAAACAATATAGGGTCGTGATTTCCTTCAATTATAACAAGTTCATCACAATATTCTCCCAATAATTTCAAAAAATTAGAGATATTATTCCATTCTTCATCAAGGATATAACCAAATTCATGCTTCAAATCTCCTAAAACAACTATCTTCTCAACACGACCCACATAATTAATAACTTCCCTAAAATCTCTAACACATTTATCATACAACTTCACAGGAATCATAACTCCTGAACGTCTCATCGCTCCCTCATATCCTAAATGTAAATCTCCAAGAACTAAAATTCTTTCATCATTTTCGTCTAATAGCAGACATTTACCTATGTAATTTATTTTCATCTTGAATTGATAACTTTTATGTGAAGATCATGCATTCTTCTCAAAAAATTAATCCTATCCTCCACCTTAACAAAATCAGCATGGCTCTGTGTAATCAAATTCAAACCAAATGGAGAAACTAAAACATTATTCTTAAATTCAAATTTAATATCTCCTTGCGATATTTTCTTCAAAATTTCTTCAGCTCTATCAATATCCATCAAATCATTCAATACTTCTCTTCTAGCCTCTTTCAATATCGGAAAATCTTTACTTAATTCATTAACAGCACTCAATAAAAAATGTGAATGCATTTGTTGTTTTCCAACACTTTTTGAACGTCCCTTATAATTTCTTAAAATCATAAGTGCACGAGCTGCACAATGTCTAAACCTTCTTCTCAAAATATCTGTTTTTTCAATGGCTTTTTCTATAACTTCACGTAAATTTTTATGATTTAATCCCTTTATTATTTTCTGAACATCTAAATTTTCCCCAGCAATAAAAAAACCATTATCATTTATCCCAACTTCAATATTTCTATGTTTAAGTTCTGCGGCAACATAAGCATAAGCTCTAGATAAAGCATCATTCACTCGCCGTCCAAACATGCTATGGAACAACAAATAATTTTTGTCTTGCTTAAATTGTTCAACAACTATTAATTTATTTGTAGGCAGTGAAGAAAAATTCTCTTGCTCTAAACAATATTGATATATCTGTCTAGCTGTTTCAATAGAACAATAAGTATAATCTTGAATGAATTTAATACATTCTGGAGAATTTCTGATTCTCTCTTTTATCAACCCTCTGAATATACTTATAGCATTTGCAACATCATAATTTAAAGGTAGTTGTTCAGAAAACCAAGAAGGAATTGTAGGTTGTCTACTCACATTAGCAATAACATATGCCTTCATTCCTTTGCTATGAATGAATTGATATTTTACACCCCCCAAAACAAAAACATCTCCCTTTTTCAATTTCTCAAGAAATGATTCATCAATACTCCCCACAGTTGACCCTTTCATTTCCACAGGAGAATTCACAACAACAGAAACAAACCCCTCTTCAGGGATAGTCCCTACATTAGTCATATAAATTAATCTCGCGAGTTTCCCCCTTTTACCAACTTGTTTAGTTTCTCTATCATACCATATTTTTGCATAAACATTTCTATGCTCCAAATCATAATCTCCAGATAGATAACTTATAACACTCATAAAATCCTCCTTACTCAATTCAGAATAGCAATAACTTTTTCTTACCAATGAAAGTATTTCAGATATATTCCAGACCTTACTTATAGCCATTCCATAAATATGTTGCGCCAAAACATCTAACGCATTAATAGGGATATCAACTCTATCAATAATCTTATCTTTCATATGTTTCATCAAAATAGAACATTCAATCAAATCATCTCGATCCATAACAACAAATCTCCCTTTAGGATTGGAGTGCAACTGATGTCCAGCTCTTCCAATTCTTTGTAACGCTCTAGAAACACTTTTTGGAGACCTCAATAAAACAACTAAATCAATAGAACCTATATCTATTCCAAGTTCCAACGAAGTAGATGAAACGACAACTTTCAAATTTCCCTTTCTCAATCTTTCTTCAATAATAAATCTCTGTTCTCTACTCATAGAGCTATGGTGTGCTCCAATCAAACCACTATATTTTCCAGGAAAATGAGTATCTAAATAATGAATTATTCTTTCAGTCGCATTTCGTGTATTTGTGAATATCAAAGTAGTTTTATGTTCTTGAATAAGTTCATCAAGGATATGGTATAATCTTTTTTGATCTTCAGCAGCATCCATAGTAATCAAATCTGCTCCCGGACTTATCAGTCCAATATCTATATCTTTAATCAGGGGAACCTGTGCAATCAAACAATCTCTTTCAGTTCCAACAAGAAAATTAGCTATCTTTTCAATAGGAGCAATAGTTGCACTCAAACCAATCCTGACAGGAGTTATAACACTAAAATTTTCCAATCGTTCAAGCATCAAACTCAAAAAGACGCCTCGTTTATTAGCCAAAGCATGAATCTCATCAACAACAATAAACTCTAAAGCTCTCAAAGATTCAGAAAATTTAGGAGCCGTTAAAACAATAGCTAAGCTTTCTGGAGTCGTAACAAATATATGGGGTATCTTTCTAGCCATCTTAGCTCTTTCAGAAACTGTAGTATCTCCAGTTCGAAGCCCCACTCTGATTTCTTGCATTTCAAAACCTTTCTTAATAGCTATCTCTTTTATTTCTTGCAAAGGTCTTTCAAGATTAACATAAATATCATTAGTCAAAGCACGAAGTGGAGATACATAAACTGCATACATCTTATCATCCAATTCCTTTCTCAAAGCAAGTTCCACTAAATAATTCAAAATTCCTAAAAATGCTGTGAGTGTTTTAGTTCCCCCAGTCGGTGCAGAAATAAGGATATTCTTTCTTTCGTGAATATTAGGTACTCCATAAAGTTGAGTCAAACTAAAATCTTTAAATCTTGAGAAAAACCATTCCTTAACAATAGGGCAGAGCATTCGCTGCACATCTTCCTTATTTCTTGGTTCAGCAAACACTGGAGAGAAAGTTTTCACTTTTCAGCCCAAAAAAGAAACTATAAAAACGTTTCTTGCAACTATTTATCATGCCTCAAATATCAAAAGTAAAACGTTCAAAGATTTCAGAGCAGATTCTCGCCCATCTTTTTACAAACTCTCCAGAATCATTATTTACTGCATCCATCGCTCGAGAAATAGCACGCGACGAAGAATTTACCAAATCCCTTTTAGTAGAATTAGAATATCATAAATTAGTTGTTCGTGTAACTAAAGGACCCAAAGGACAAGATTATCAAAGATGGGAACGCTGGAGAATGTCCCAAGCAGCCTTTGAAGTTTATAAGAAACATACATCACAATAATCTTCCCAAAACATTTCATATAAATCTTTATATTCTCTTAAATTATCCAAAATTGATGGATCCTCTCAAAGAAGCCTTTTCAAAAATAAAAGAAGACATTTCTTATCTTCATCAAGAATTAGAAGAATTGAAGTATATGTTACATAATTTAAAATCTCAACAATCAAACCAACCAACAAACCAACACATAATTCCAACACCCATCTACAATATTCCAACACGAGAAGTCTCTTATAATCCTTTAAAACTAGAAAAAACAAGCCTTTCCATAGGAAATGAAGGGGTTCCAACAAACCAACCAACAAACCAACCAACAAACCAACACCCCCTTATTTCCACTCCAACACTTTCAATAAGTTCGGTTAATGACAGAATAGACCATTTAAGGAGAGTTTCGGAGATCCTAGGAACTCTCGATGATTTAAAGAAAGAAGTTCGTTTAAAATTTAAAAAACTAACTGAGCAAGAGATGAAGGTTTATTCGGCAATATATCAATTAGAAGAACAAGGTCTTGTCGTAGACTACTCTCTCATAGCTCAAAAAACCAATCTTTCAGAAATATCTATACGCGATTATATTCGCAAAATCTTAGGTAAAGGAATTCCTTTACAGAAACAGAAAGAATCAAACAAGCGAATTATCGTCGGCATTCCTCCAGAACTAAAACAAATAGCCTCCCTGAACACATTATTGCAACTTAGACTCCTCTAATTAAATCGTTTCACCGAATAAAATAAAGGGTCTCTCTTTTACTCGATAAGTAAGAGATTTTTTCAACAATTATCTGCTCACTTTTTTACCCATCAGATTCTATGCTCTCGACTCTGGCATAAAATCCTCATATTTTTGAGATTTTTCATTAATTTTTTCAAAAATAACCTCTCTCTTTTTCAATTTTTCATAGAATCTCTCACTTTTTTCACTCATTCTCATTTTCCTTAGGCAATTTCTTATATTTTTGTTCTCCTTTAACTCTCACTTTTGCATATTTTTCGAGTTTGTTACGAACTTCTTCACTCACAAACACCCTTTTCTTCCCATTAGGTTCGGTTAACTCTTGAATCAAACCCTCACTTTTCTGTTTTATCGCATTTATTTGGCCTCTTATTGTAGCCCTCTCTTTTCCTAAAAGTCTCGCAATATCTTCATAACTAAGCTTCATTTCTGAATTCATTAGCGTAAAAACTATCAATCTTTCATTACTACTTAATCCCTTCAAAATATCATAGAAATTACCTGTTTGAACAGCTGTTTGAACAGGTTCATCAACACTAAAAACAGGCTCCTGTTTGTTCAAAACAGGCGTTTTTTTGAACACCTGTTTATGTTCTTGTGCTAAATTAGTCAAAGAAACAGCTTCCTTGACTCCTTCAAGATCATCTTTTATTGACGCTATTTCTCTTTTTACATCTGAAAGCAAATCAAACAGCTGTTTATCGCTGTTGTTGAGGTGTTTAATCCACTTTCCAACGCCTTCAAAATCTTTTCTTACTTCTAAAAAACTCGTTCTTGTATCTTCCTCTAATTTTTTTATCTTTTTACCAGAACCAAACAGCCAAAACATACTGATTATAGAAGGAATTACTATATAAATGTTATGTTTTTTTGTCATTAAAAATAGTAAAATAAACACACTTAAACACCTAATAAACACCCCATTTATCAACTAAAACACCTGTTTAAACACTCTTAAACGCATTCAAATCTCAAATTTACTATCGATAAATTCTTTAAACACCTGTTTAACTTTCAAATTCTCCTTTTCAAATCTCTTAAATGCAAAATTTAATCATTCCCAACAAAAATTATCTCAACAAACACCCGTTTAAACGACAAAATTATCGACGATAAAACATTTAAACACCCATTTAAACGCAATTCCCCTCTCCAGATTCAACAATCAAACCAACCAACAAACCAGCACCTGTTTAAACCTCAATTTCGACCCTGTTATTTCCAGACTTTCATAAAAATTTTCTTTCAAAATTGCCCAAAATCTCCAAGAAACAATTGCCGTAATAAGAGTGAGGCGCGAAGCGCCGAACCGCGCCGACCATAAAGTTTTTAAAGCAATTAAAATCAGGACTTTTATGAATAAACCACTTAAAGAAATTGGATATTTGTTAAGGAAGGTACACGTTCCTTCTTATGATCTCGGGAGAGTATTAGATTGTATTGGTATAAACAATCAGAAAGAGATGGATCAATCTCCAGAAAGGACTGGCGGAATAAATGTTACTCTTTACTCTCATCTTAAGAGCTACATCAGGTTACCACCACAATACACACAATATCCAAACGAAACGGCTTGGATCACTAAATTTCAAATAGATATAGTGGCAGGTGCAATGGATAAGGAATTATACTCAAAAACGATGACTCGTCTTTTAGATATACTAAGGATTAATTATACATTAAGAGAAACTCGAAATACAGACTCAGACATATTAAATAAAGACTTAACTGATTTAGTTCTTCTCCCTCAATCTAGAAGCCCTTGGGACTATCTCAGGAGTTGTACGGTTGGAGGACTTCTGCAATTAAGTCAACAAGATTTCCTCGCCTTTAAAAATATAGGGCCAAAGAGATTGAATGATCTAAGGGTAAATCTTTCTAAATATGGATTAGATCTAAGATCTTAATTTCTAAATGAGTTCGCACGAGCCAGCATTTTCTTTGACCAATCCCCATCATCAAATATAAATCTAAATCCTTCGCTAAAACCTTTAATCAAAACCAACAACTTCCAGCTCAAACATAAAGTGCGTTTAATCCCGCCAAGAAATTTCTTAAATTCCATCTAAAGGGCCACGCTATTCCAAGAAACAATTCCTTCAATGGTGTGTGAGGCGCGAAGCGCCGAACCGCGCCGACCCTCTTGAACTAACAAAAGAATTATAAACTAATTAACTCTCTTAAAAATATGCAACAGTTAAAGTATTTCATTGGAATTTTATTAGTTCTTTTGTTTATCGCCCTATTCTTCACAAATATTTTTTCAGATGCTTTTGGATATATAATTACAGGAGCAATCTTGGTAGGAGTTATCTGGAAGGTTGTTAAGCATTTTTGATAGAAAAGTTAATTAACTAAATTATTTGATTTATTTAATGGGCTATACAGATTTGTTCAAGAGCATAGTTGATGTTTTTAATGCACTTCTGCCAAAAACTTCAATTTCCAAAGAATACTCTGAAATGTTTCGGATTTCATTTGAACTTGCTCAAGCTCAACTAGACGATGAAATAACTTATAAAGAAACACATAAGATCCCGATACCTTCAGAGTGGGTGTTGAAAAGATTTCATGAATTATTATATGATTCCCATCTAAAAAATCAGATTGAACTGTTCAATTCTAAGTCTATTAGATAGAGTTCGCACAAGATACATTAAGTCTACTCTGTGGCACCTAAAAATCACTAATTTCTCTTAGTTAAGTGGATTTTGCCAGGTTCTGAGTCAATTTTTAGTTCATCGCCCACTTTAAGGCCTGCATGTTGTACTTCTTCATCGGGTAAAATGATTACCCATTTAAAATATTCCTTATCTTTATACTTCCTGCTTAATCTCTTTTGAAGTTTCATATACTCTTTCATCTAAAAAAAAAGAACCACTAACTATATAAAGATTTAGGAGCCGAAAGATTTAAATAGTTTAGGCACCTAAATAATTAATGGCTTTAGGAACATGTTTAACTTGTAAAAAAGAAAAACCCTTAGCAGAAAGTGGAAAATCAAAAGGAATATGCAAAGTGTGTTATAAAAGAGACTTCTGGAAACCCAGGATAAAGTTTTGTAAAAGATGTGAAAGAGAATTGCCCTTGCATGCAAAAAAACTTTGCTCTGGTTGTTACAATTCTGTTTTTCATATTGATAAAGTAAAAATCTACAATAAGATAAAAAATCATAAAATTCCTTATGACATATATCAACGAGCAACAAAGATATGTGTTATTTGTGGTTTTGATAAAATCGTCGATTTACACCATCTTGATATGAATCACCAGAATAACTCTGTTGAAAATTTAACAGGTCTATGCCCAAATCACCATAAAATGATTCATCATCGCAATTTTCAAAAAGAAGTTTTTCAACAGCTTCAAGAAAAAGGATTTGAGGTTCCAAATGGTTACAAAGATGATAATTTATTCAAAAATTCTTTGAACTAAAACTTTTAATTTTCGCTTAAAACTTCCAGCATAACAAATAAGTTCGGTTTATCCAAGCTAAAACTTTTAATCAAATCTTACAATTTTCAGCAAAGTGGTTAAGTTCGTTTAAATTCCTAAAAAATCTACTATTTCCCTAATTTTCAATTCATACTCTTTACAATTCAAATCTTCTTGTTTTAGAACTCTTTTCATTTCCTCATATTCTTCCCAAGCTTTTTTTTCTATTCTCAAATCTTTATTTTGGAAGTTTTCCAGAATTTCATAAAAATCTTCACGAACGCGCATGATTTAAGATATCTTCAGACTTAAAATATTTTTCGTTGAATGTTTGAAAATTTCAAATATCTGAGCTAAGGCGATAAAACTGAATTGCTTGCAGAGTATTTCCATGTAAATCTGTTCGAGGATATTGTGGTCCCAACATATACGCCTGCGAGTTCTCTGGAGCATCTTCTAAAGCCCGAGAAACATCATTCACTATTCTCGGGGCACCAACCGGAATACACTCACTATTCGCTAATTTTATTTTACTACCATCTCTTCCATTAATCAACAGGAGAAAAAGCCCATTTGAAGAAACCTCAATCTCTCTCAAATAATTATCCATAAATTCATCGGACTCACAGCCTTAAAAATCTATTGTTTCCCAATCAAATTATCTAAAGGATTCGCAATCTTTTTTATTTGATCAGAAGAAACATGTGTGTAAATTTGAGTGGTGTTAAGTGAAGAATGTCCAAGCAAAGCCTGAATCATTCTAATATCTGTTCCAGCTTCAAGCAAGTGTGTCGCGAAAGAATGTCTCAATGTGTGCGGAGTAATTTTTTTTTGGATATCTGCACGAGTTCGCACAAGCTTGACAATTTTCTGAACATTTCTCGTAGTCAAAGGACCATCTTGAGAAAATAGATATTTAGCATCTTTTCTTTTTTTCATATAATCTTGTAAATCTGTTCCAAGATTATTAGATAAGATAAACATTCTATCTTTCGAACCTTTACCTCCTCTAACCCAACCAATATTTTCAGAAAAATTGATATCTTGAGGTTTCAGATTCACCAATTCAGAAACTCTTAATCCTGAAGAATAAAGTAAAGACAAAATAAGCCGAGATTTTTTAGTTTCTGCAGAATTAATTAATTTCAAAACTTCTTCTTTAGAGAGTACTTCAGGTAATTTTTTTTCCTTTTTAGGCATTTTAATTTCACCAACTTCTTTTTTTAGTATCTCAGTAAAATAAAATTTCAGAGATGCGGCGGCAAGCATGATGGTATTTTTGGATTTATCCTCGAACATTCCTGCAAGATATTGTCTGACATCTTCTTGACTTAATTGTTCAGTAGATTTGTTAGTTTGTTTTAAAAATTTTTCAACAAAAAAAGAATAATTTCTTACAGTAAGAGGAGAAAATCCTCTCAATTTCAACTCAGTTTTTAATTTATCAACACCTTCCATCAGAGCCCTTCATGATAAAATAGGTGTTCTCTTTAAAAGGTTTTGTAACTTATTTATTGAACAACAATAAGAATAACAATCTGTTTTTTAACGATAAGATTTCTGTCTCTTTGCTCTTGCTTTAGAATCTCCGGGTTTTCTCTGTTCTTTTCTTCTAACATCTGCAACTAAAAGATGTCTATCGTATTGCAAGTAAGCATCTTTCAACTCTTTACTATTTGTTTTAGCAACAAGGACCTTTGCAAGTGCAAGTCTGGCTGCTTGAATTTGGCCTTCTTTTCCACCACCCATTACTTTCAAATGGACGTCATAAGGTAATTTGCCGAGGACAGATTCATATATTCTAATTGGTTCTAAAATAGATAGTTTATGAAATGTCCTTAATTGATCTAAATTTTGAGATTTATAGAATACTTTTCCATCCCCGTCAGTCAAAGTTGCTTTAGCAACAGAAGTTTTTCTTTTTCCAGATACCATCAATATACTCATCTTAGTTCCTCGCTTAAATCTTTAACCGTGATTGTTTTCAGATGTTCTGCTTTAGAGATATGACTCAATTTTGCTTCAGCAAACTCTTTTGGAATTCCTTCATAACATCTTATTTTTTTAAATGCTTGAGCTCCTCTACCTTCTTTGTAAGAAAGCATACCTCTTATTGTGCGTTTAACAATCATAGCAGGCGTGGTCGGAAAATAAGGTCCTTTTTGAGCATACCCCCCCTTTGCACGCATTATTTTATATTGAGATATTACCATCGGGCGATTACCTGTAATTACAACTTTTTCACAATTTAAGATAATCACATTCTTTCCAAGAAGTGATTGTTTAGCAGCTGCACTAGCCAATCTTCCGAGAATTACTTTTTCACCATCAAAAATTATATTGTTGTTCATATTATTATTTTAACTCCTTTTGCAGAAGGATTACTTTTAATTTCATCTATTATTTTTACCATTTCAGATTTGGATTTTTTTATTTTTTGTGCTGCAGAATCAGAAAAGTAAATAGCACATATTTTTATTTTCTTATCTAAATCTCCATTTCCAAGAACTTTTCCAGGAATAACTATAATGTCTCCATTTTCAGATTCATTATTTATTCTATCAAGATTTATCGCAGAATATTTTTTTCGCGATCCTGAAACTAATTGAGCAATTCTCATCCAAGCTTTTTGATTCTTAGCTACAAGAGCAGTCTCGGCAATGTATTCATCTGTCTTTCGAGGGATTCTTCTTCCAATTGCAGTTTTACTAGTTGCCATCTTACTTCAAAGATACCTCAAACATTTCAAGATTTTTTTGGAATTGCTCAGCAGCTTTCAAAAATACTTTTTCAGCATCCATAAGTCCAAATGATTCTATAAATACTAAAAATTCTTTACGCTCATTTATAGAGTCAGAATCTAAAGATTTTATTTCATCTATTTGAGCATCACTTAAATCGCATATCCACTTATTGCCTGTCTTTTCAGGTGCAAAATCTCCCATTTGTTGTTGCACAATTGAATCGATTTTAACATTTCCAGTTTTTACTTCAAAAAGATTTCTATAATACATCAATCCAGGAACATGTTTAGTATGATATAATCCATTATTCATTGTCGCTGTTGCTATAACTTCTATTTCCTGTTCTTTTCCGAGGATAGTTATAGGAATTTCTTTAAATGGAATCGTTACATCTCCTTTAAAATCTCCGGAGTAAACAGTACAGGGACCAGTTTTCTTTAATGAAAGTTCAACAAACGTTTTAGAGTTCATCTTTGAATCAGTTTTCAATGGAATTAATCCAAGTCTATGGGCAAAAACTTCATCATATAGAGCAGAGTCATTTTTGAAAATTTCAACATCATCAATGGCTAATGTCTGAATTTCCTCAACAGATCTTCTAAGACTATTAAGAAGAGTATAATTCATCTCAGTTCTTAAAATCAATCTCTCTGAATTTTTTAAAATGATATTCATATTTATTTATGAAAAAAAGGTCTTTTAAAACTACGCTTAGACCCTTCTTCCGCGTTTACCTCCCTTCTTCTTTGGTCCTCCACGAGGAACCCTATTAGTATCAAGAACGCCTAAAACTCTAAATCCTGATTTACCTAAAGTTTTTACAGCTGCATGGGCTCCTGGACCAATACCCGGAGAACTTGTTTTTCCACGCATTCTAATATAAAGTGCATTTATTCCTACATCTTTGGCCATTTCAGCAGCTCTTTTAGCCACGAACATAGCAGTAGTCGGATTCGCCTTTAATCTACTATGTTTAGTAATCATTCCACCACTAATTCGCGCAATTGTATTTCCAGACAAATCCGTTATATGGACTATAGTGTTATTATAAGATCCAAAGATATAAGCAATTCCTGGAACAGTTTCTTCCACTTTTTCTTCTTTTTCAGGAATTATTTCAACATTTTCAGTCAGCATAATATTTTCTTCTTTAACATTAGAGCCATTATTAATTTCTTCAGTTTGTTCTTCACTTCTTAAAACTTTAGATTTATTCATTCTGCTTTTTCCTCATTTGTCTTTTTAATCTTATTTGAATTTTTCAAAGAAATTTTATTTTCGTATGCTACTGGAACTAAATAACTTGGAACATCAACAGAATGATTATCAACAATAACTTTTTTATGAGTAATCATTTGACGTGCTTGTCTTGCAGTTTTTGCAAGATTTTTCTTCCAGACAATTGTTGAAAGTCTTCTTTTCAAAATATCTTCTTTATTCAATGCTAAAACTTCAGATATACTTTGAACATTAAGTCCAATTCCATTTAATTTCGCAAAGAAATTTTCTTGTTCTTCTTTTTCAGAGGTGATAAGCAATTTAGCCCTATTTCTATAATATTTTACTTTTGCTTCAGCTTTCCATATTTCTCTTTTATTTTTCAGTCCATAGATTTCAACAAGTTTGTTTTCTTCTTTTATACGATTCTTATCATACAATTTTCTAGGCCATGAGAATCTATTTTTCTTCCTAATCATTTATTGGCTCCTTTCTTTTTCACACCAACTGCGACTCCTACAGTTCTAAAGTGACTTCTCGTTCTTTGTCCTCTTACTGGTTGTTTTAATGAATGTCTCATTCCTTTATAGCTCTTAATTTGTTTCATTCTTTTTATATCAAATTCTCTAACCATATCAAGTTCATTTGTAAGTATATGTTTTGATTCACCTGTTTCAAAATCTTTTTGATGATTTTTCATGTAGTCATATAACTGAGGTTTTTGTAAAAACGATTCTAATTCATCTGTCTGTTCCTTAGTCATTTCAGAAATTTTCATTTTCTTATCAAACTTAAGAATATGGCATATAGCATTAGATATGGCCCAAGAAATTCCTTTTATATAAGTTAGTCCAATATATAAAGTTTTTTCACCCGGAATATCTTTACCATAGATTCTAACAAGAGTTTCAGCATAATGTTCGTCAGGCCTGCCTTTTTTTTGCTTCGGCTCAGCTGTTTCTTTCACTTTAATTTCTTTTTTTTCCTTTTGTTTTTGTTCTGCCATTTTAGTATATGAATAGTCTTTGTCGAGGGTTTTCAGTCAGCTCCTCAATAATCCTTTTTTCTATCGCTTTCTTAGGATCTGGAACGCTTTTTACTCTCTGCTTTATTTCATCAAAAGATTCAAACTGCTTTTCATTCCTGATCTCAAGAACTTCTTTTGTGTGTTTTTTTCCAAAACCTGGAAGAAGTTCAAGTTGATGTAATCTCGTATTTATTGCAGAAGCATTGTTAAAGAATTGCACGAATTCTTTTTCACGCTCCCCAACATACGAGCTAACAAACTCTTGAAGCTGGATCTTAGCAGTCTCAGTAAGCTTCTCGACGTGAAGCCTTCCGATGATGTAATATATCTTGTCTCTCTTTTCAGAGCCTATATAAACCTTTTCTTTAATCTCTATTTGTGCTCCTCTTACTGGGGCAAGTTCCAAAAGAGATAAGTGTGTTAAACCAATAGCTTGAACAACCGGTTTCATATTGCCTTCCATAGGATATCCGTGAGCCAAATAATCTAGGACTAGAGCATATTCATCTTTTCTCATAATATTAATTCTCCTTAACTACGGTCAACACTTCATTAATTTCTTTTTCATCTAGTGAAACATCGTCAAATATTTTAGCAACGCTTTCAGCATTTTTCGGAAGCAAATCAGCAACCTTTATGATATACTCTTCTTTGAATTTAGCATTATTCATTTTTCTTAAAGACTCAATTATGTCATCAGATTGTTTTCTAGTTAATTTAGAAAATTCTTTTAAGTAATCCTTCAATTCAGGTTTAGAATCTAAATCTACAATTATATCTTTAACTTCAGCCAAGGTTACGGGTTTCATAGAAATTATATTAGTCATTTTTTATTTTCCTCAAATGAATGGGTTTAACGATATATATTTTTTCTCTTGAATAATCTTTAATCGCAACAACATAAGATGATCCTTGCGAAGATAAAACTACTCCTGTTCTTCCCTGTATTCTATCGGGAAATCCTGGAGATTGAACAGTTAAATCTTTTACGATAGCAACTTTATCTCCTTCTTTAAATTTTTGAAAGTATTTAGTCAGAGAAACTTTTCCTCTCGAGCGAATTGATTTATGGGTTAACATTTGAATATCTGCAACAAATCCTTTAAAAAGCTTTGCGCCGAAGCTTAGATAGCGTTTCTACCTGTAGAAGTAACACTTCCTTGATATAAATCTCCTTTGTCGCGAGCACTTCCCATGCTATTCACTATCGCTTGAAACATTTTTTCTCCCCAAATTCCATGTCCACAGGGAGTACACACGTCTACTGCTCTATTATCTGTAATTTCTTTCTTACAATAAACGCATTTATTCACCATCTTCCTCGCTGAAAAACTCCTCGCTTTATAAATTTTTATGCTGTGGAATGAGATTTTCTCAAGGTTTATAAGTTACAAAATCAAGGATTAGTAATGATGAAAAGATTTTTGATGATTTTAAGTTTATTTTTTCTGATGAGCAGTGTTCAGGCATGCACTTTAACGCCTTCATTGATTAATCAAGATCCTATTCTTGCAATTCCTGGAGAATCTGTAAAAGTCATATTCCAAGTTTTGGGAACTGATGACCCTTCATGCGGGACGGTTTTAACTGAATTAGTTGAGGAGTATCCTTTTTCCATAGATCCAGGATACAATACTAAGATTAGTTCAAAGGGTGGAACATTTGTTAGAGATTTCAATTCTTTTCTTATCGTCCCATATAAATTAAGAATTCATCAAGATGCCTTAGACGGAGATCAGCAAATTAAAATAAAAATTTCTTCAGACAACTATAAAACTTCAAAGATTCACGAATTTAATTTGAGTGTCAAGGATGTAAGAACAGATTTTATAGTGACAATAGATAGTTTTTCATTCACCACAAATCAACTTGTTTTTGGATTAGCTAATATAGGTGATCAAGATGCAAAATCTATAACTTTCGAAGTTCCTCAACAGGATTCAATAGCTATAGACGGAGGACACACTAAAATAATCGGAGACATAGATTCAAATGAAGATACCACTTTATCTTTTTCAGCAATTCCAAAAAATGGAGAAATTTTAATTGTAATTGCGTATAATGATAAAAATAATATCAGAAGGTCAGTCTCAAAGACGATATTATTTACCGAAGAATCTTTTAGCAGCACAAGAAAGAATTCAACGCATTCTACTTCTTTAATTCTGTTATGGGTTGTAGTGATCTCAGTGGTAATTTATATTTATTGGTCTAGAAAAAAAAGAAAACATCTCCCACAGAGAAAATTTGACTAATTATTCATATCTCAGCGCTTTTACAGGTCTTATCTTAGCAGCTTTCCATGCAGGAATTATTCCAGATATAGCTCCAACCAATGATGCAAATAAAACACAGCTAATAAATAGATTTCCTGAATAGTGGGGTCTGAGAAATCCCCATCCAAGATTTTCTAAAAATATTCTAGTGATTTCAGTGATTATAAATCCAAATAATATCCCTAATATCCCTGCAACAAATCCCAACAACCCAGATTCAAAAACAAATATACCAAATATATCTTTATTTTTAGCCCCAATGGCTTTCATAATTCCTATTTCTCTTACTCTTTCCAGAACAGAAGTTATAGTGGTATTAGTCGTATTTATTGCTGAAACAAAAACTGAAATCAGAGCTATAAACACTACAAAATAAACAATATAATCTATTGCAGAAGTATATTGTTCAATTAAATCTTGAAAAGATGTAACGAAAAAGTCCTCTTTTCCACGTTTAAGATTTCTAGAGTTTCTTAATCGCGATTCTATATTTTTTATAGCAGATTCTATAGATTTTATATCTACTTCAGCTATAATTTGATTATACTTTCCAGAATCATTTAAATAAATTTCTTCAAAAAAATCATTGGATAAATATACATTAGAATCATCTTGAGGATTACCAATTTGATTAAAAAAACCAATAACTTTTGCTTTTTCCCCTTGTATTTCAATTTGTTGATTTAATTTCAATCCTCTATTAAACACTTTATCATCTATTTTGTAATTATATCCCAGAACAACTTTTCCAATATCTCCTGTCCTAAGTTTTCGTCCTTCAATAATATCTACATCGTAAATTCTTTCTAACAAAGGTTTATCTGGATCATATGCAAAAGCAAATACAAATTTTTTTATTTTTCCTTTAGAAATTTGAGCTACTTTCGCATAAACTCCGGTAGCATCTATGACGCTTGGAGCACTCTTTACATTTTCAATATTTTTTTTCGTAAGATAAAACGTATTATCTAATCCTGGAGCTCCAACTCCTTTTGGAACAATAGTTATCATATTTGCAGCAGAACTTTCTTTCAATTCCTGGACATAATCAAACAAACCCCACCCAAAACTAACAAAGATAAAAATAGAAACTATTCCAATTAGGATGGAAAATATAGTGAGTAAATTTCTTGATTTTCTTTTTGCAAGATTTTTCAAAGAATATCTTATCAATTCAGAACTCGCCATTTATTTTCTTAATGCCTCCACAGGTTTTAATTTTGAAGCTTTCCATGCAGGAATTATTCCAGATATAGCTCCTAGAAAAAAACTTCCCATCAAAGTAGAAATTATTAACCCAAAACTAATATTTGGGGAAGTTTCCGCTCCGAGAAAAGAATTTATAATTTTTGTGCCAAAATATCCAGTCAATGTTCCAATTATAATTCCTACGACTCCTCCAAGCATACCAAGTAAACCAGATTCTATAAAAAATTGATAAAATATATCTTTATTTTTAGCCCCAATGGCTTTCATAATTCCTATTTCTCTTACTCTTTCCAGAACAGAAGTGGTCATCGTATTAATAATCCCAATAGAGCCAACAATTATTGAGATTGTGGCAATCAGAACTATGAATATTTTTACACCTCCGAGTATCTGATTAACTTCCTGCAAAGATGCTTCTGGAGTCGATACTTCAAAATCTTCTTCTCCCTTTGGAACATTCCTTCGTTTTCTCATTAAATTCCAAATAGATTCTTTAACTTCCTCAATATATTCTTTACCTCTTACCTTTACAGCAATTATATCTACAGTATCTCCATAGTTAGTTATTTGAGATAAAGATTCTTCATTAACTAAAACAATATTATCAAATATAAAGCTCCCTTTTTTTTCTAAAATTCCCTTTACTTGATAATTTTTTCCATTTATTTTTATTTTATTTCCTACAACTATCGGTTTGTCAAAATCATTTTTATCTTTCTGATTAAAATTATATCCTAATATTATTCTATTAGAATCTCCATCTTCAAGAAGTTGCCCATTCAAAGCAGATATTTGAAGAAGATTATAAATTATGTCTCTATTTTTTCCTGGAGGAATATCTCCAGCAATTCCTATGGCCAATTTATCATTAAATTCTATTTTTACAGTTTCTATGTGTCTCGCAATTGATGCCTCGACATGATTAATCTTAGAGATAGCAAGAACATCAGATTCTTTCAAAGGATTAGCTACTCCCATTCCAGGGGGCCCGGCCATATTTATGCCTCCTGCCTGAATAGTTATCACTTCAGTAGAGCTTATTCCAAATTGTGAAAGTATAGCTTGTTGAAGTCCATCACCCAGAGAAATCAGTGAGACTACCGTAGCGATTCCAACAATTATTCCAATCAGAGTTAAAATGCTCCTGACTCCTCTTTTTTTTAAATTGTTAAAGGCTAAAATCGAATAGTCTCCAATCATCTATTTTAGCCCCTCTTTCCTTTTTTAGAGGTAACTTTTTCAATTTTACCATCTTTAAGCCAATAAATTTTATTAGCATGTTTTGTTGCAATGTCTGATGCATGAGTCACCAATATAATCGTTTTTCCCTCGTTATTTAGTTTAGAAAGTAAATTCATAACGTGTTCACCGGTTTTAGTGTCCAAGTTTCCAGTAGGTTCATCTGCGAGGATTACTTCAGGATTATTCGCAAGGGCTCGAGCAATAGCGACTCTTTGTTGTTGTCCCCCACTTAGCTGATTAGGATAATGCTCTTCTCTATTTTCAAGCTCTACGAGTTTTAACAATTCTTCAGCTCTTTTTTTTCTAAGATTTAATGGAATTTCTTGGAATATCATTGGTAACATTATATTTTCTTTAGCCGTGAGATTAGGTATTAAATTAAAACTTTGAAATATGAATCCTATCTTCTTTCCCCTTAATTCTGCCAAATTCGATTCTTCTAATCTTTCTATGTCATGCCCATTAAGAATTATTTTTCCCTTAGTTGCAAGATCCAATGAACCGACTAAATTCATAGCAGTAGACTTACCACTTCCACTCGGACCCATTATAGCAATAAAATCTCCTTTGAAAATCTCGATGTCTATACCATCAATAGCTTTCACAATATTTTCTCCAATTTTATAATATTTAGTCACATTTTCTAGATGAATTAATGGTTCTTTCATAAAACTCTTTGTTGTAAATAGATATAAACCTAATGGGGAAACCTTTAAAAAAGCACAATTAAGATAAATATTATGATTATTCCAGTTAGATGTTTCGGATGTGGTAAACCAATTGGTCACCTTTGGGAACAATATAAGAAAAGGATAAGTTCTGGAGAAGAGTCTGGAAAAGTTTTGAATGAACTAGGATTAGATAGATATTGTTGCAGAGCAGCTTTGCTCGGACATGCAGATGTCCTAGAAGAAGTAGCTCACTTCAAGAAGGCTTAATTCTATATGGAATATCAAGAATATGCAGTTGAAAATTCAAAAAATTTTTCATTAGATTCTCTCAAGACTGGATTTATTTCAAATGAAAATTTTAAGATAATTCATAAAGAAGTCGCTTTAGTCACGGCAGACATTCTAATCAATTATAATTGCAAAGGATTATTATTAGTAAAAAGAAATAATTATCCAGCACATGGAGAGTATTTTCCAGTAGGCGGACGTATTTTAAAAGGAGTCCCCATAGAAGAGTTCATAGTTAAAAAGACAAAAGAAGAATGTAATTTATCAATAAAAGACTTAAAATTTTTAGGTGTTTCAAGGATGTTTTTCCATACAGATCCGTTTAACCATGGTGCAGGAACAGATACCATTTCTTTAATGTTCTTTGCAAATGGATATGGTGAGATTAAATTAGATAATTTGCATAATGGATATATATTAGTTAATAAAGATAATTTTCAAGAAATTTCTCAGAATATTCATCCCTATACTAAAGCGCTCCTAGAAGAGTGTCTAAAATTAATTTAATCTTTAAATGTCCATCTATTCAACGTGTTACATTTTTTACAAATAACTTGTTTGTACTTTTTATTTATTCTAATCTTTCCATTTCTTAAATCCGAATAACATTTCTTACAGAATCTTTTTCTATCGTCTTTCAATCTAATTCTATGCCTCATGGTCAATTTCTTTATTTTTTTAACTTCTTTGGCTTCAATGGAGTTTTTTTCAAAAAATTTTCTTATCTTAATTTCTGCTTCTTTTTTAGTCATATGTTCCATACAATTCAAAATAAAATCAATTAATTAAACCTTTAGAAAAAAAACGAAGACAACATCCGTGCTTTGCCTCTTAACGGAGACTACAACACGCAGACGTAACCGGCTTAACTTCTGTGTTCGGAATGAGAACAGGTGTTTCCCGGCCACTATGGTCGTCTTCAAAACATCTTTAAAATTGGCTTATTTAAATCTTTGTTTTAGGCGTTTTTAGACCTATGGTTCTCCAATACACCAGTCCGAGTAATATTGATATTAAAGTTGTGGCAATTAGAGTAATCACCAAACTTTTAGTGTGGGCGTTGAAGTAAGCATCCGAAAGAGCTGGAATTCCAAATATTGCTCCGATGGTTCCAGGCACATTGACTACGATAGATATGATGCTCAAAAAAGTAGTGATGACTGTCAATTTTTTTATAGTCGCATTTAGATCGGCGTTTGCTTTCATTTCAGATTTTGTCCTCAAAGAAGCAATTCTATAAGTATTATTACGACATCTCTCAAGCCAGTATCTTATCTCAGTTTGAAGAACTTCATAATCAAAAGAAATTATTTTAGTGTTAAAATCTTCTATTTCTCTTTCTTTTAATTGTAAGGCTACTTGTAATAATGCTTCAACTCTATCAGTCAGTTTTCTAATTCTTCTGCCATTAGATTCGATCATATCTATATTAGGATTTAAATCCAATTCGTCCAATTCTGCCCTAATAATCATAAATTCTTGGGCATAATTTTTCATAATTGATTTAAGGAGTAAAAATATGCTTATGGTGCTCGCCCCATATTTATTTTTTAATTGCGATTTAAATTTTCCATCTTCAACATTAATTCTTTCTTGGGTAAATAAGTAGGTGTCTCCACATACAAAAATTATATTGTTTTTCTTTTCACTATATGATGGAACGCTCAAGATAGTAAATTTATTATCTGCATCAAGAAAAGGATAATCAATCGCTACAATTTTATCCAATGTCACTAAATGATTTTCTTTTTTTACATATTCCGAAATTTTTTCAAGATTTTCACATTTTATAATCATAGGTCTTCAGAATATAGATGGTATTTAAGGATTTTTCTACAAAACTCAACACTCTCAAGAGTTTGAGGTAGACAACGACTTGCTTGTTGGCGCGTGTTCAAATCCGTCCTTATGCGCCCGATAGGATTTGAACCTACGGCCCCTGCCTTAGGAGGGCAGTGCTCTAATCCGGGCTGAGCTACGAGCGCATCAAAAAAACTCGCCAAACGAAGGTTTAAAAGATATTGCTCATAAATTTTTTTAGCTCTACACCAAACGCGGGGATGCCGGAGCGGTCAAACGGGATGCGCTCAAGACGCATTGGCTTAGTGCCTTCGGAGGTTCGAATCCTCCTCCCCGCATTAATCACAATCTTTAAAATACATATAATTGAGTTATTTATGAGCGCCATTGGTTTAATGGTAGAACTTCTGGTTTCCAACCAGACGGTTGGGGTTCGATTCCCCAATGGCGCATTTTGAAGATATAGATTAATTTAAAAAACCCTTTTCCGAACAAATCAATATGGATCATATGACGAGTAATTCAAAATTTGAAACATTTTATCAAAAATATTACAAGCTTATTTTGATAATTCCAGCAGTAATCCTTATTTTATCTTTAATTTATCTTTATCAATTTACAGGAAAAAATGGAGACTTAATTTACAAAGATGTCTCTCTTACTGGAGGAACAACTATAACAGTATTTGACGCGAAACAAGACATAAACATTCTAAAAGAAAATTTAATAACTCAATTTCCAGATTTGAATATTAGGTCAATAAAAGATATTTCTTTAGACACTCAGAAAGCGTTTTATGTAGAATCAAACACAGAGGTATCTTCTCTAAAACCAGCTTTAGAATCTTTTTTAGGATATGAGCTTACAAAAGAAAATTCATCCGTGGAATTTTCAGGGCAATCTTTATCAGAAGGATTTTACAAGCAACTTAGATTTGCTTTGATAATAGCTTTCATTTTGATGGCCTTAGTTGTTTTCGCGATATTCAGAACATTAGTTCCAAGTGCAGCAGTAATAATTTCAGCATTTGCGGACATAATTATGACTGTTGCTCTAATAGATTTTTTAGGATTCAGATTATCTACTGCTGGAATAATTTCACTCCTTATGTTAATTGGTTATTCAGTTGATACAGATATTCTTCTTACAACGCGACTTCTAAAATCTAGCGAAGATGGGTCAATAAATAAAAAGATTTTCGGCGCCTTCAAAACAGGAATGACTATGACTCTCACAGCAATTCTTGCAGTTGGTGCAGCTCTGATAGTGATATATTCATTATCTGATGTTCTAAAGCAGATGTTTTTGATAATATTAATTGGTTTAGGTTTCGATATATTGAATACTTGGATAACAAATGCTTCTCTTCTTAAATGGTATTTGGAGGCAAAGAAAAAATGAAGTTTTCAGCAAGAATTTGGGTTCTATGGATTTTTCTAATAATTTCAGTAATCTCTATAGTTAATATTCCTGCAACACAAAAATTAATATTCTTTCTAGTTCTTCTCACAGGATTCATAACTTTGGCATTTACAAAATCAAAGAAAAATTCCGTGTTTGTATGGATAGCCATATTTCTATTCAGTTATTTTATCGTATCCAATTCTTTTCAAACAGGGGTTTTGGTTCAATCAATAGATTCAATCGATCCATTTATTCAGCAAGGGCTAAAACAAGGAGATATAATCAAACAAGTAAATGGAAAAGATATATTCACAATAACCGATTTCTACAAAAATATTCAAATTTCAGAAAACTCAAAACAAACAAAGATGGAAATAGTTACTCAAGATAGAGATTTCATAACCTTAGTTAATAAAACTCCCGACATAATCGTGAAAGAAATTCCTTTAACGAACATAAAAACTGGTTTAGACATAAGTGGAGGCGCTCGTGCATTAGTTCAGCCAACAACCCAGATTTCAGATCAAGATTTACAAGATCTTATATCTGTTAGTCGAGAAAGATTAAATGTATTTGGATTAGCAGATGTTCAAATAAAAGGAGCGAGCGATTTAGATGGAAATAAATTTATGTTAGTAGAAGTTGCGGGTGCAACCCCTAATGATTTAGAATCGCTCATTTCTGAACAAGGAAAATTCGAGGCAAAAATTGGGAACGCGACAGTCTTCATTGGGGGAGATAAAGACATAACCCACGTATTTAGAAATGACGCTACTCAATCAGCAGTTTATCCTCCAGAGCAGTCAAGTGATGGAACTTATTTCAGTAAATTTTCATTTGGAATAACTCTTAGTCCAGAAGCTGCACAAAGACATGCAGATGTAACTAAAGAAATTTCAGTTGATTCATTATCTGGAGGACAATATCTTTCGGAAAATTTAAGTTTAATTCTCGACGGAGAAATAATAGATGTTCTTAGAATAAGTACTGGTCTCAAAGGCCAAGTAACTTCTCAAATTTCCATACAAGGTTCTGGACAAGGAAGCACACCAAAAGAAGCATTAGATGATGCCAGAGCATCAATGAATAAATTACAAACCGTTTTGATAAGTGGGAGTTTACCTTTTGAATTAACTATCGTTAAATTAGATACAATATCTCCTGCACTGGGTCAGCAGTTTAATTATGCAATTCTTCTCGCAGGAGTATCTGCAATAGTCGCTGTAAGTATTCTGATTTTTATTCGTTATCGCAAATTCAAAATTTCTATGGCTTTGTTATTAGTCTCATTTTCAGAGATAGTAATAATATTAGGAATAGCTTCAATAATAAAATGGAATCTTGACCTTGCATCAATTGCTGGAATTTTAGCAACAATTGGAACAGGAGTGGATCAGCAAATAGTCATAGTAGATGAATCTCGTTTAGGTTCGCAGTCAAATCTAAAGGAAAAAATGAAAAAAGCTATATTCATAGTCATGAGTGCATATTTCACAGCTTTAGCATCATTACTGCCTTTGTTCAAAGCAGGAGCCGGACTTTTCAAAGGGTTTGCGATAACCACTTTAATCGGAATAACTGCAGGAGTATTCATAACTCGTCCAGCTTTCGCAGACATAATAAAAAGAATGAATGATTAGTTATCTTTTAATACCTCTAAATTATAGAATATTATGCTACCTAAATGGCACATTTTTTGGGGATTAATTCTTGCAGGCATTTTTAAATTGGCAGTCCCAAGTACAACATATATTAGTTTATTCTTATTATGGTTTGCATCAGTCTTTATAGATTTTGATCATTATTTAGTTTCCGCAATAAAAACAAGGAACTGGAGTCCTATTCAGGCAGTTAAAAGAAATTATTCTTTAAGAAACAGAATAGTTTCTTCGAGAAGAAAAAGAGGGGCCTGCGAAAAAGGAGATTTCCATATTTTTCACACTATAGAGGCTCATTTAATAATTGGAATAGTTAGCATCTTTTTACCAATAGTTTTCTTCGCATTTATAGGCATGGTATTTCACTCATTTTTAGATATAATTTGGATGGTAAAGAACGATATTTTAGAATCGAGAGAATTTTTTCTGTTTAATCGGTTAAGAGAAACTTTTTTTTAGAAGAAACTTGCTAACCCCTTGGTCATCAAAACGAGAGAGCAAATCCAGATTAAAAAAGTCCAAGGCTGTGTAAAAAAACTCACAAAGAAAACAATTGCAGATATCAAATCAAACGCGCTTAAAATATCTCCAGTAAGTAAAAATAAACTTTTCATAAAAAGAATTCCTCCGAGAAACACAATTATCTGAAGAGGCAAATTTACCCCAAAGATTAATGAAAACAAAGTTATTGAAGCAATCAAATCTATGAGTCCTAAAATTTTGACAATCGTCATAAATTTTTATTTTTATATAAGATTATAAATTTATAGATTGATACAATATAGGAAATTTAATAGTTAGATGCAGATAAATTTAGCTGATACAATCTGGTAGTTTTTATATAGCTCAAATTTCTACTCAAATAATGGTCAAAAAATTAATGGTCCTTGTTGTAGCTTATAATGCTGAAAATACAATAAAATCCTTATTAGAAAGAATACCCTCGGAAGTTTGGAAAAGAGCAGAAGAAGTAGTCATAGCTGACGATGCTTCAAAAGATTTGACTTCAGTAGTAGCAAATGAGTATAAATTAAGAAATAAAATAAAAAATCTTAGAATCATCAAACATAAAAAAAATAAAGGGTATGGTGGCAATCAAAAATGGGGATATCTTTATGGAATAAATAAAGGGTATGACATAGTAGTTATGATTCACGGAGATGCTCAGTATCCACCAGAATATATCTTGAAACTCATAAAACCTATTGAAGAGAATAATGCTGATTTCGTATTTGGTTCGAGAATGGCTGGGAGTCCATTGAAAGGAAATATGCCTATTTACAAATTTATAGGCAATATATTTCTTACAACTATTGAGAACATTGTATTAAAAACAAGACTTACAGAATTTCATTCAGGATTTAGAGCATATTCTCTAAAAGTATTAAAAGAAATACCCTTTAACTTAAATTCAAACGATTTTCATTTTGATTCAGAGATAATAGTCCAGTTAGTAATTAATAAGAGCAAAATTAGAGAAATAACTATCCCTACATTTTATGGAGATGAAAAGTGCAATGTAAATGTAATTAGTTATGGATTAAATATCTTAAAAATATTGGCTCAATCTATTATGCACAAATATGGGGTAAGAAAATATTCCAAATTTAATGTTTAGTTTTATTTCTTTTGTGCAACTATGAGTATAATACTAGAACTATTTTTAGTATTAAACAAATATCCTAAGTAAGTCAATCCAAAAAATATTCCATTTATAAATCTAAATAATTGAAGAGTCCACTCGTTTATTTTAGGAGGTGTTCCATCTTGCTTTATTGCCATTTTTACAAGCATTTTTGTAATTAATCTCTCTATAAAACTTCCAATTGGTTTAACTTCTATAATTGTAAACCCTCTATCTGAAAGTTGTTTAATAAAATTTAAAGGATCAAATCTCCTTAAGTGTCCAACATACTCATCATCAAAAGACCAATAGTGCATATGCGTAGGAACAGTAATAAATAATAAACCTTTATTTCGCAATACTCTTTTGAATTCAGTTATCGATTTATCAAAATCTGGAACATGTTCCAATACTTCTGAACAAAATATACAATCAATACTCTTATTGTCTAAGGGCAGGTGGTTAGCATCTCCTTTTAAGGCAAGATACCCTTGTTTACTCAACAAATCTATTGCCTTCTTGTCAGAGTCAATAAAGATAGTCTTAGAAGGTAATGGAGAAACAGGAGATATTCCACAACCAACATCAAGCATCCGCATATTTTCTGAAGTATTAATCAAATATTTATTTTTTTGATAAACTTTGGTCAACATATACTTCCTAAATCTATAATTAAATAACATATTCTTCAGAGCAACATATACTTTAACATCAAAGAATCTAGCAAAGATATTAGAGGAATCTTTTTTCATTTTAGACATATATTTTCTTTTATGAATAGGTATTTAAATAAGTTTAATTGAAAAATATCAAGCAGTCATTTAAACAATATGAAAATAAATCTTTTAAAAAAATGGCATTTTTTATTACATTCAAATAGTCATAAGTATACAAGAAGAATTTTATTGATTACTTTTTTTGGATTTATCCTAAGATTAATTGCTGCTCGAAATCTAGAAGTTTTGGCAGATGACATGGTATATGCCTCGCAAAGTGCAGGCATATTTGGGGCAAAACTAATTTCTACACATTCAAATCCTCCATTATTTTTTTATTTGACAGATATAGCCTATAAGTTGTTTGGATATACAACTATCGCTTCGCGTTTATGGGCAACATTATGTGGGGCGCTATTAATTCCGTTAGCATTTCTTATTTGTAACAAACTGCTCAAAGATCAAAGAAAGGCTTTCTTTGCTGCTATAATGGTTGCCATTTCAAGCTTTTTGATACGTATGTCATTTACAGAACAGAGTTTAGTTGTGCTCTTTTTTATCTTTTTTGGAGTATATGTGGGAATGTTATTTCTCGATAATTCTCGTAAATCATTATTCATCGTCTTTTCAACATTGTTTGGATTAGCTTTACTCACAAAATATAATGCTCCTTTTTTTATATTGGCCTTCGGAGTGTACTCACTATGGTATGTTCAATCAAAGAATACAAATTCTAAACCCATAACTCTCAAAAGTTTATTTTTATTGATAGCGATATTTATTTTATTTTCTTTACCTTTTCTTTCTTTCAATTATTTGTTATATAATCAGAAAGGGATAGTAGATGTTTATTTTAGCAGGTTAGTACATCTTAATACGACTCAGGAATTGTATGGTGGATTAGGCGGGCAAGAGAATTCTTTCACAGATAATTTGCTAAATCTCTCAAACTATGGAAATTATAGTCTTCCGTTTTTAACTGACAGCTTATTGGTAATTTTTGCCGTTTTTGGAGTTTGGAAATTATTCAAAAATAAAAATAAAAATGTTTTAATGTTCACTGGTTGTTTTTTATTCATCCCATTTATTCTACAAAGTGCTGGAGCCCCTTTACAAAAACACTTTGCATTTATGTATTTCATTTTAGCTATTCCTGCATCAGAAGGGATACATTACATATATGAAAAAATAAAGAATCGAAAAATTCTAAAAATTATTGCTTCGTGTTTGTTTTTAGGAGCTATTATTTTTTCATGGGGGATAGCTCTCGGCACACCACATAATTATCTTTCGCAAGGACCAACAGCACAACTCAAATCATTTATTAATGAAGAAGTAACCGATTCAAGTCTTTTAATTTTTGACTCTCGAATATATACTGCACGTTCAATGTGGCTCGCCACAGATAAAGCATATCTAACATTTGACCAAGCTACAGAATTTTTAAATCAAGTATTTTCACAAAAAATTGCAAATTCCAAATATATGAAGGTATATTTTGTAGAATGCGTAGTTGAAGACTGCGGTTGGGGGTGGGTGAACAATAATCAAAATCTAAATAATTCTGCAGAACAATTCATTGACTTGATATCTAAGAATAGCGATATTATAAAGAAAATAAGTACAAAAGTATACGATGGAAACGAATTAAAAATCGGACAACCAATACAAGAATACTACAAAGTTTACAGCACTATGCTAAACATCCCAACAGCATATCTTTCAGAGATTAAAAAATCACAAGCCTTTTATTTTACACCTTATCTTTATCTTAATTTAAACAATTATCTGTTCAACTACAAAACAATAGATCCATTTAGTAGATTATTAGATAAAACTTCTTATGTTATAATTCTCATATCAGTTATTTTATCAATAGTTTCAGTATTGCTCGTTTTTTTATTCTTATTAAACGTTAAGCAGTTCTCATAGGATAAAGGATTTAAATAAGTCTTATTTATTTATTTATTTATATGGAAGAAAAATCTAATGACGATTTGAACAAATCCCTATTGCTTCTTGCAAAAGGTTCAATTATTGTTTTTATAGGTGTTTTTCTCTCGAAAATTCTTACCTATCTTTACAAAGTAATTGTAGCAAGGAATTTTGGTCCAGAAAATTACGGATTATTTTCATTAGGAACAATTATTTTAACTATTTTTGCAACCTTTGCATCATTGGGACTTTCAGAAGGGTTATTAAGATATGTTTCTTTATATAATAATCATAAAGATTTGAAGAAAATAAAACCATTATTGAGTTTTTCAATTAAATTTTCATTTATCTCCAGCATAGTATTTACAATTATAATGTTCAGCTCAGCAGAGCTAATCTCAATAAAACTATTCCATAACCCCTTACTAATAACTTATTTACAATATTTCAGTTTGGCATTACCCTTAATTTTATTTTCTAATATATTTCTATCAATAATCAAAGCAAATCAGCAGATTTTCAAATATACTTTTATAATAAATATCCTTCAAAATGCCCTGAGACTTATTGGTATTTTGCTTCTTGTTTTAATAGGTTTGAAAAGCAATGCAATAATTGGATCGTATATAATAGGTTTAATCGCTTTGATTATTGGCGCATACATCGGGGCCAGAACATATCTTAAAAGAATAAGTTCTCAGAAGGAGTTAGAGGCAAAAGAAAGAATAGGATTAACAAAAGATTTTATTTCGTATTCTTGGCCGATTATTTTTGTCGGATTTATTGGAAGCGTTTTATATTGGATTGACTCTTTAGTAATTGGCTCTTTAATTGATACGGCAAGTGTGGGAATATATAGTTCCGCTTTCACTATTGTTTCGCTGCTAGGTATAGCTCCAGAGCTTTTTATGCAGTTATTTCTGCCAATGATTCTAAAAGAATATTCTCGCGGCAGGATAAAAATTATTGATCAGATAAGCAAACAAGTTTCAAAGTGGATAGGTTTGTTGAATATTCCTGCATTTACCTTGATTACCATATTTCCAGAATCAGTATTGCTTGTCTTATTTGGACCTCAATATATTGGAGCAGCAGATTCTTTAAGAATTCTTGCAATTGGTGGGTTCTTTTCATCATTCATTTCATTGCCTACAAATCTGTTATCTATGAAAGGGAAATCAAAATCAATTTTAGCAACTTTATTGATTGCATCTATTTTGAATCTTTTTCTAAGTATCTGGTTTGTTTCTAAGTACGGGATGATCGGAGCAGCCATTGCTACAAGTTTAGTATGGATATTAACTTTAATGACCTATGTAATTCAAGCGTATATCTTTACAAAAATATTTCCCGTAAGAAGAAAGTTAATAAAAATATTCCTCTTATCAATAATTCCCACAGCATTGTTATTTTATTTTTATGAATATTTTTCTGCAAGCATATCTAATTTTTTACTGGGAGTGATTATTTACTTGATTTTATATCTCTGCATTATTATTTTTAATAAATGTTTAGATCGAAATGATTATTACTTAATAAAAAATTTATTATCAGTAGTCAAGTCTAAAAAATCTAAACTATTTAGTAAATAAATTACTCTTGATTTTTAAGATACCATTCAATAGTATTCCTAATTCCTTGTTTAAACAATACCTTTGGTTCAAAATTAATTTTTTTATGCATTTGAGAGCTATCTAAACAACGTCTTAAAGTTCCTTCGGGTTTAGTGCGATCCCATATAATTTTTCCTTTATAACCTATAATTTCACTAATTTGTTTTACCAGTTCAGATATTTTAATTTCTTCTCCTGATGCTAAGTTTAGCGGCAAAGAGTCATTATAGTTCTTGATACATTCGATAATTGCTCGAGCCGCATCAGTTACATAAAGAAACTCACGAGAAGCTTTTCCGCTCCCCCAGATTTCAACAATCGGTGTTTTTTCCCGTTTTGCTTTATGGAATTTTTGTATATTTGCAGGGATGACATGTGCGTGAGTAGATGAAAAGTGATCTCCTGGGCCGTACAAATTAGCCGGAATTATATAGACTGCATTAAGTCCAAATTCTTTTCTATATGCTTGAGATTGTGCAAGCATAGATCTACTCGTAATTCCAATAGTAGCTATAGTTGATTCACAAGGGCCAGACCATATGCTTTCCTCTTTGAGAGGAATATTTGCATCAAAAGGATATGCGAGAGCTGTACCAATAGTTATAAATTTCTCCACAACATGTTTAGTTGCATAGTGCATAAGCAAATTGTTCATCATTGAATGGTCAAAATAAAGCGTAGCAGGATGTTCTTTATTATATTCTATTCCTTGGGCAGTTGTAGCCAAATGAACAATTATATCTGGAGATAATGTTGCAAACATTTTAGCAACATCCTTTTCTTTTCTCAAGTCATATTCTTTTCGCGAAGGTGTAAATATTTTACTACGTAAAACATTCTCTTCTTTAATGAGAGTGTCCACAAGATGTCTTCCAAGAAACCCATTTGCACCCGTTATCAAAATAGATTTTCCATCTAACATAATCTGTCAATTTTTAGTAGATTTATATAAGTTATTATTGAACGAGAAACTTTATATATAGTTATTACAGGGAAGAATTATGACTCAGAAAGTAGCTTTAATAACTGGTATAGGAGGCCAGGACGGGTCATACTTAGCAGAATTTTTGTTAGAAAAAGGATACAAAGTTAGAGGAATAATTCGCCGTGCAAGTCTTCCAAATACAAAAAGATTTGAACACTTAATTACAAAATACGGAGATTCAGATGATCCTAATACTCTCTTTTCTGTAAAATATGCCGATCTTACAGATGCACAATCATTAAGAAATGTTATTAATAAATTCAAACCAGACGAGATATATAATCTTGCAGCACAAAGTCATGTAGGGATTAGTTTTGATAATGCAGAATCTACATTAAACATCAATACGTTAGGTGTTCTAAGAATACTTGAAGTTTTACGACAATCCTACCCACATATAAAATATTATCAAGCTTCTTCTTCAGAGATGTTTGGAATATCTCCTCCTCCACAAAGCGAGACTACCGTCATGCTCCCCCAAAGTCCATATGGCATTGCAAAGTTAGCAGCATATCACCTAACAAGATTATACAGAAATGCCTACGGCATATTTGCATGTAATGGCATTTTATTCAATCACGAATCTCCACGAAGAGGGTATAACTTCGTAACTAGAAAGATAACCAAAGAATTAGCAAGAATAGTAACTGGCGAAATAGATAAAATTACTCTTGGAAATTTAGATGCTAAACGAGACTGGGGATATTCTAAAGAATATATTGAAGCAATGTGGGCAATATTACAACAAGATAAACCAGATGATTTTGTTATTGCAACAGAAGAAACTCACACAGTAAGAGATTTCTTAAAAGAAGCATTTTCTTTAGTCGGCCTAAATTATGAAGACTATCTTATACAAAGCGACAAATTTCATAGACCTGCAGAAGTGCCAGCATTACTTGGAGATGCAACAAAGGCAAAGGCAAAGCTTAAATGGAATCCTAAAGTAAAATTCAAAGAATTAACTTATATGATGGTAGAAGCAGATCTAAAAGAAAAACTTGAAGAGAGCGGAATAATCCCGATACAGCCAGGAATTATACAGCCACAAGGATACTATATAGATAAAGCCAAAGAAATTATGTTTAGTAGACTGAATAAATAAGGGCTTTTATCTTTTTAAATTAATTAAATTCTTAAATTAAGATTATTTGCGAACAAGGTGCTCTTTTCTAACAAGATTTGTATCTGTGCTTATTAAGTGTTTTATTTCAGGAGCTATTTCTTGAGGAGTTACACGGTATGTATCTGCCTCATAATCTTGTCCACCGCGTATACCAGAACTAAACACAATAAATTCATTGTCTTCTGGAAATAAAAGTGTGTGTATTTCATAAGGTGGCGTAGAAACCAAATGTCCTTCTTTGACCAGGACATGTTTAACTGGTTGGCTCTTGTCAACTGGTTGATATACATATACAAGCGAACCTTTAGTCATAAGCATATGTTGTGTAGTATGTTTGTGATAGTGGTCTCCTCTGCGAACTCCTTTCTTTGAAGTTATAATCGCAACATGTTGTAGGTCTGATTTATAGAACATATCTGCAATCTTACCACGATTATCTTCATGAAACTCTAGTGGTGCCTCAACTTGGGTCCACACATTAACAATTTTCATAAATCGATAGTATTTTATTCATTTATAAATTTATTTATTATATTCTTCAGGGCTTATGAATATAATATTTTGATTTATTTTTGATAATATTGGTAATAACTGGTCTTTCAAGTTCCAAGATAATAATAATGCATATACTTCAGAATAATTTCCAAACACTTGGTCTCCTAGGATAGGTATCCTAGTTGCTGGTGTGTATTTCCCAATTTTATGGGGCGATGAATCAGTAACATAGTCTATCAATGTCTTATCCAACCTATAAAAATTAAGGAAAGTATTTCCTTTTGCAGCAGCACCCACTGCAATAATTGACTTTCCACTCTGTTTCAGTTTGTATACTCTTTCCAAAAAAACATTTCTTTGATGAAGTATTTTTTTCATAAAACGTTCATAAGTGTCAAGATTAAATGTACCATATTCTTTTTCTTCAGCAATCATTTTCAAAGTCTCTAAGGATTCTTTTCGTATATTGGAAGATTTCTGAGCAATAATGCGAAGAGATCCTCCATGGTAATTAACAACCTGTGCCGTATGTATAGATAATCCGGCACGAGTGAGCAGAGCTTTAGCAGATGCAACCGTGAAGTAGCTTACATGTTCATGGTAAATTTGATCAAACTTTTCAGTTTTAAGACTTGTAAGCCAATAAGGTTGCTCAAAAACAAAATATCCCTCTGGAGCAAGGATACTTTCAACAGCCGTAACAAATTCTAGGGGGTTATCTGAGTGATTAAACACATTATTTGCGACAATAAGATTTGCCTTTCCATATTTTTTAGAAATTTCATCGGCAGTTTTTTTACCAAATAAACCTATAATTGTAGAAACATTTCTCTTTTCTGCCAGTTGAGCCATATAAGGAGAAGGATCTACTCCGATGGATTGGTGGCCTTTAGCAATAAACTGTTCTGACAAATATCCATCATTAGATCCTGCTTCAACAATCAAAGAACTCTTAGGTAGACTAAGCGTAGATGTAATTTCTTTTGCATATTCGTCCCAGTGATTTCTAGAAAAAGAAGAGTTTGAAGATGTGTAGGAATATTCAGTTTGCGCATAACGTGCTTCTGGTTCAGTAATGCATTTAGTTTGCACGTGTCCACATTCCATACACAAAGTGCAAACAAGAGGATAGATAACATCAGCAGTACTCAATCTTGATGCAGGTATAAATGTATCAGCAAAAGGATGAGACCCCAAATCAATTATCTCTTCAATATTTTTACTATCGCAAACAAGGCAATTTTCTCTGAACATATCTGAACGCTTGTTTATCGCATTATAAATATTTAGGTTATCTCTCTAAGGCCTTGTCAAATATTTCTTTTAATTTAGAAACTTTTATAGCATAGGAATATTTACTTGCAAATTCTTTTTGACATTCCCGACTCATCTTTAAAAGAAGTTTTCTATCATTAATAAGGATTTCAAGTTTTTCTTTTAATTGCTGTATAACGAGAGGATCTAAACGCAAAATACTTTTTGCAAATGCTTTACTTCGCACATTAGCAGGATATTCTTTTACATTAGTTGGTATATTTTTAGAAGGGGATACATAAAATCCAGTCTTCCCATTTTTGATAAATTCGGAAACTCCATAAGTATTTAATGAGATTATCGGCAATCCATATTGAAATGCTTCAAGAAATGCCATGATAAAATAACCATAACCTGGCATCAATAATGCATCAGCACGAAGATACATTTTTTGTAATTCTGCATAAGATATCTTTTGTTCTATAAATTCTATTCCTTGAGTATTATTGTATTTCTCTTTTATGTTTTCTGGAATTTTGCATCGAACAATAAGCTTAGTTTGAGGATATTTTTTATAAACTTGTTTGAATGATTCAATAGCTTCAAGTCCACCTTTCATCAAGAATTCATCAGGATTATTAATTGACCCTAAGAAAAGAAATGTAAGTCCTTTGTTATCCATGATATTTCTTTTGACTGGTTCTCCGGGAATAGCGGGAATTACTATTTCTACTTTTTTTATTAATTCTTTTGAAAAGTACTTAGCCATATGATCAAAGCACCTCTTAGTATGCACAATTATTTTTTTACAATAGGGTGAAAGTAAACTTTTTTCTATCTTATCTTTATTATTAAGAAATACTTTGTAATCATTTCCTCCAAGAGAAAAAGGAGTATCTAATATCTTGAGAACCCAAGGTTTTTCTTCAGGGATTAGAGGACCAGTAGAAAATATTAACTTGGCATTTTTAGGCGAAGGAGAGTAATATATCTTATTTATTAATCCAAATACATTGAAAACTCTCTTTATTATTTTAGTGTAAATCCATACAGCGAATGGTGATTTTTTTATAGAACTTATGAAATTTTTCTTTTTTGGATTGTCTATCGTAACAAATTCATATCCTTTTGGGGGATTATTAATTAAAGCTTGAATATAGGTATGAATTCCTAACTGCGGGTAATATACTTTTATTTTTTCTTCCATTTTACTTGATAAATTCTTTATCCTTGTCTCTACCTAAGTAAGGGCCGTTTTTTATTTCATAAAAGTATGCTTGTTCAGAGAGTATCTTAAGAGCATGCCCACCATCAAGATAAATATAGCAGTCCCCCGGTCCTAAAATCTCTTTACAAATAATAGTATTATCTAGATCATACATTTGAAGTTCAACTGAACCATGTATTACAATAAAAGCTTCCTGTGTTTTTTGAGTAACTCTTTGATGGGGCAAGTGTCTATGAGCTCCACTAAATGTATGTCCCTTTAGAAACCTAACTCCCGCAGCTGCTTGAAGACATTCATCATCTGAAACCATAAAATTCATCTTTTCAGATTCTCCATCACCCATCCTCCAGATAATATGGATGACCTGATCAGGTTTAACCTTGGAATGTATCTTCTGCATATTTTTTTTTCAACATACAAAGTTTATAAATCTTACACAGAAATGATATCTTTTTAAATAGTCCAACTCTCAAAAATTATGCTTAATCGGAGAAAGAAGATCCTATTTGCTGCATGGTCAAGCCACAATCCTAATTATTTTGCCCACCAAACCTGGGATGCTCCATTAAGGAAACTCTTTGATGTGGTTTCTTTTGATCCACAGGAAGAAATAGATAAATTTGATAAAGAGGAGATGAACAAAAGATTTCTTGACCTTGTTTCTAAGGAGAAACCAGATTATCTTCTGTTATGGCTTATTTATGATGAATTTTATCCTCAAACGTTATTTGCAATAAAAGAGCGTTCTCCCAAGACAAAAGTTTTAAATTTTTGCGGAGACGATGATGCTCAATTCTATGATTATTCAGCATTCAACTCTTTCTTTGTAGACTATTCTCTCATTACTCATAAAGAGTTCATTAAAGATTATAAAAATAAAGCTTTTTTCTCCGTAGGAACAAACACTGAACAGTTCAAGCCATTGAGTCTTCCAAAAAAATATGATGTAAGTTTTATTGGCACACCGAAAACCGATAGGAGAGAGTTCGTTTCTTATATCATGAATAAAGGGATAAAAATCAAAGTTTTTGGTGCTGGATGGGAACAATATCCCGAGTTCAAGAAAATATATGGTGGATTTCTTAATCAAGAAGAGTACGTAAAAGTTATCAACCAGAGCAAAATTAATCTTTGTTTCAACAAGAATTATCTTGGAGTTACTCATGTTATTCAGAAATTCTTCGAAATAAATGCATGTAATTCATTTATGTTAACTGAATATTGCAAAGGATATTCAGATTTGTTTAAAGAAGGAGATGAACTAGTTATGTTCAAAGATTCAAAAGAGCTATATCAAAAAATAGCGTATTATCTCAATAAAGAGAAAGAAAGAGAAAGAATAGCCAAGAATGCTTATCAAAAGATACTTGTAAAATACTCATCAGAAGCAGAGCTTAAGAATATCTTTAAAGAAATCGAGAAATATGGAATTAATATTCCAAAAAAGAAACTACCATCCATAAATAATAAACTTCCTAAAATTAGATATTTATCCAATCAAGATTTAATGAAAAGTAATAATGAAATAGAACATATTCTAAAAGATGCTTTGTATATTTCATTTACTAATGACAAGAGCACTATTCTACCATATAGAGATTTATTTCAAGTTACCGCATTAGAAATGTTTGATAAAGATATAAGTTGCTGTGATTCCTATCTTTTTGCAAGAGGGATAGGAGATTATATAGCATTATACTCAAATTTAGCCTTTAAGCTCCTTAAGCAAGAAGAGTTTTCAAAACTTATACAGTTAGAACAGTTAGTAGTAAGAAAATCATTTTTCATAAATCATATATCGGCATTTAAAGAGTTTGCAAAAGGAAAATCAATAAATATAATTACAAAAAAAAATACAACTTTCGTAACAAGACCCTTTGTAAGAATTACCAAGTCTCCTCAATTACCTTATAGTTTAATGAAAAAAATATTTTGGACAAAATATGAACACAAACTTAAAGCTTATATCTATAAAAGAAACCCTTTAGTTCTACTCTATCTCTATCGGGCAGGACTACAATATTTGTTAGGGAATCAATTACTTCTAAAACATCTTTTGGAAAAATGCTCTACAAAGTCTAAAAAAACAAAAATTATTTCTTCTCTGAGTTCATTATTTTCTTGCTAAAAATTTAGATTTAATGTCTTTTTCATAAATATTAGCCTTCTTATAGAATTTTTTTACAAATGCACGATTACAAAAAAGAGCATACTTTTTATTCAAATTCTGAAATATAGTAACGTATCCAACTAAAGGAGGGTGAGCGACATTCTTATCAAATATCTCGTTGCCATAGGAAGGAAATAGTAAATCGTAAGTATTTTTTGGAGAGATACTTGCAATAACCATAGGTAAAGCACATTCTTTAGAGCCATACCTATCAAAAGCAAAATTGCTGTCTCCAGGGACTTTAAAGTCATCAATTACTACAACAGCATTTTTTAAACGAGTAGAGATTATTTTCATTTCTTCTTCAAGTGGCCAATCATCAAGCCAGTGAGCATCAAGATAAAACAGCGTGTTATTGCTTATTTTTTTATTGTCAAGGAGATGGCTAAGAAATTGGGGAGAAGTTCCTTTGAAAACATGAACATTTTTGTATTGGGCTAAGTTTTTCTTGGCCTGTAGATAATTAAAACCATTTATTTCACAGGTATATATTTTAATTTTGGGAAACATGCTTGCAAGAAGTCCAGTAGTAAATCCTCTAAATGTTCCAGTTTCAACAATCGTATCTATATCGAATTCTTCAACAATCTCTTTGAACAATTTTATAGAGACCACATCTCCATGGAGGGGATATCGATAAGGTGCAAATTTCCAGATTATCTTTCCAAAATTTATTTTCGCATTTCTCACAAAGCGTACCCGTTTAATTGCTTGATAAGAATCGCTTTTTGCAAATCGCGAGTAGAGTTTGTGAAACTCATTTCGTAGTCTTCCAATCATATGTTTGGGATTTGGAGTCTCTTTTTAATTATTGTGGCTGGCAAACGAAGATATTTTTAAAGGCATTTTGGTAAAGAATCTTATGCCCGTAGTAGAAGGAAAACCATTCAAAGAAAAGTTTCCCCTAGTTTCATCTATAATTCCAGCGTATAAAGAAGAAGAGAATATTGCATTATGCATAGAAGCATTGCTTAAGCAGACATATCCAAACATGGAGATTATTGTTGTAGAGAATGGGAATTCTTCAGATCTCACCTATAAAATAGCCAAAGCATATGAACGAAAGACAAAAGGCAAGGTGCGAGCTTACACAATACCTGGACCACAAAAAGGACCAGGAAACGCCCTCATTTACGGTTTCAAGAAGACTAGGGGAAAAATAATTTCACTCGTGGGCGCAGATTTAATATACGGCAAAGATTATATTTCAAAAGGAATCGCTCCAATTTTAAATGGAGAAACGGTTGGAACAAATCACAAAGAAAATCTTTCAAAAAGAAGTCATGCAAAAATATCTCTAACTTATAGACAAGGACTTAATAAAAGATGATTTCTATATTCCATTCATCATATTCCTCCCAATCTATTATTCAGTACGTTATGCAGCTTATGTTAAAGAAGCAATCAAGAAGCTATAAAGAAGTTCTTTATGTGGTTGATGACATAATCCGCTTCTGCATCAGTCATACCTGGGAAAATAGGTATTGAAAGAATAGTATCTGCATACAGTTCAGATTTAGGAAATGCTCCCTTACTGTACCCTAAATATTCAAACGCTTTTTGCAAATGTATTGGAACAGGATAATGTAGACCAGAATCAATTCCTTTTTCTTTAAGATAATGCATAAGTTCTTCTCGTTTATCTGTTCTGATGACAAACAAATGATATATGTGATCTCTATCTTTGCTAGTCATTGGAACTTGAACAACATCTTTCAAAGCAGCACAGTATCTCTCAGCAATATTTTTTCTTTGAGAGTTCCAATAATCCAGATGTGGGAGTTTAAGACGCAAGACAGTTGCCTGTAGAGTATCTAATCTTGAATTTACACCAAGAATATCATGATAATATTTTTTGGACTGACCATAATTTCTAATCATTTTTATTTTATTCATAAGTTCCATATCATTAGTTGTGATAAATCCTCCATCTCCAAATGCTCCTAAGTTTTTTCCTGGATAAAAAGAGAAAGCAGCAGCATGGCCTAAATTACCTGCTCTTTTATTTTTGTAAATAGAACCATGAGATTGACATGCATCTTCAATAACATACAAGTTGTGTCTCTTTGCTATATCCATTATCTCAGCCATATCACAAATTTGTCCATACAGATGAACGGGCATAATTGCTTTCGTTTTAGAGGTTATAACTGATTCAATAAGTGAAGAGTCCATCGTAAAATCTTCCTTTGTGTCTACAAGTATTGGTTTTGCACCTACTGCCGAAATTGCGGCAGGAGTTGCGTGGAAAGTATTAGCAACAGTAATAACTTCATCTCCTGCGCCAATATCCATAGCTTTCAAAATAAGTTCAAGAGCTTGTAGTCCATTAGCAACACCAATGCCATAAGTAGTTCCGCAATATGCTGCAAATTCTTTTTCAAAATCTTCAACAGCTTTTCCAAGAATAAAATCATTTTTACCAAAATGTTCTGCAAATTGTTTTAACAATTCATCACGCAAAGGTCTATGTATTCTGTTCAGATCTAAAAACGGGATATTCATATAGTTACCTCTGCACCACCAAGCTTTTTAGATTTTTCAGCTGCTTCCAAAATTCTTACAACACTCATACCATCATGTCCATCACTCATGCAAGTTTCAGTACCTTGTATGCACTTAAAGAAATGTTCAACTTCAGTAATGAGTGGTTGTGATACAGGTACTTTCGGAATAAGGATATCTCCTTCTCTTATTGTCGTTTGAAATTCAGAGAAATTAGAAGGATTGGGCAAATAGTCTATGGAGCGGTCATAGATAGTTAATTTATCAGATGAATGAATATCATCAAAGACAATAGCTTTTTTGCTTCCGCCAACAACAATCTTCCTTTCTTTTATTGGATGAGCCCAATTTGCATATGCACTAGCAAATATTTTTCCAGGGAACTTCATATTAATTGAAACAATTTCATCAACACTATTCATGTAACCTCCACCAGCATAACTAATGCTTATCGGAGCAGAACCAACAAGATACCTGAAAATATATACTTCATGAGATATCAAATCCCAAAGTGCGCTAGCATCTTGTCTGACTGGTCCCAATGCAACACGACGAGCATCAAGGTATCTCAAATTTCCTATTTCTCCAGCATCTATTCTTCGTTTCAGTTCTCGCAAAGCAAGATTATACTTGAATATATGCCCAACCATCAAAATCTTTCCAGTATTCTTTGCTAACTCATTAAGTTTTTCAGCCTCTTGAAGATTTAAAGTCAAAGGTTTTTCTATCAATACATTTTTCCCAGCCTGTAAAACTTGAGAAGCGATACTAAAATGAGTTTTAGTGGGAGTTGCAATAATAACTGCATTTATCTCTGGGTCATTAAGAATAGTAGAAATATCTTTAACAAAATTCACTTCTTTTGGTAAAGATTTATTTGGAGGCGTAATGTCATGAACATATTTCAGGAAAGCGTGTCCAAATGTGCCCCCGCTATTGAATAGGTTAAGGTAGTTTTTCCCCCAATAACCACAACCAATTAAAGCAACATTAATTTTTTGCATAAATTTTGTAAGAATATACCTTTTTAAGAATATCTACTTAATATTTTTGCATCTTCACTATTGAAAACTTTTTAAATAATGCGTTCATATAATAGCATGACTCTTGTATCAATTAAGCCTTTGAAAACTAAGGCTCCTTTTGTAACGGCTATTATTGCTGCTCATAATGAAGAAATTCATCTTGCTAATTGTATTGAGAGTCTTTTAAATCAAACTTATAAAAAAATGGAAATATTTATTATCGAAAACGGAGAGTCAAATGACAAAACTCTCAACATAGCCCAAAGTTATCAAAAAAAGTATCCTTCTCGGGTTAAAGCTTTCACAATTAAAGGCAAACAAAAAGGACCAGGACCGGCATGGAACTATGGAATTATTCATGCAAAAGGAGAACTAGTTATGATTTGTGGAGCAGATTTAAGATATGGAGCAGATTATGTTTCTAAAGGGATAGTTCCAATAGTAAATGGTAAGAGTGTAGGAATTGTGCATTTAGAAGAATTGTGCAATAACACATCTAATCTATGGGCAAGAGCGTTCTTTTATAAGAGGTCTTCAGTGTATCGCAATAATAATAGTCGAGTATTTTCAATTATTAAAAAATCATATGTCAAAGCAAGACCTTTCAATTCAGAACTCGGTTACAGTGATGATCAGACTATCTATCTATCTGAAGGAACAGAATTTCAATGTATTGATTTAAAAGTAAATCATACAAATCCTGCCTCTTTTGCAGATACATGGAGTCATAGTCTTTGGGTCGGTCGCTCAATTCATAAGTCTTGGCAACTTATTGCAATTATTCCCATTTTCCCACTTTATGCTCTGTACAAAACAATCACTCACTTAAAAATTGATTTTTATATTCCATTTATTTTTTTCCTACCATATTATTATTCAATTAGGTATTGGGCTTATACTCTTGTAGCCATTAAAGAAATATTTAGAAAAGTATAATTTATCCAGCTCTAATTCCTGTAATTTTTTCACGGTAAGGCGATTCATAAACCGAACCAACAATTCTACCAGGATGGCCCAAAACAACGGATCCAGCAGGCACATCTTTAATAACTAATGTTCCAGATCCAATAAATGAATCTCTTCCAATTCTAACTCCTGGATTAATTGTAACTCTTCCACCCAAAGTCACATTATCTTCTACAACAGCAGCTTCAAGTTTCCAATTTCCATCTTTAGCTTTTGTAGCAGTAGGAGTCATATCATTAAGAAATACAACATTAGGTCCAACAAACACATCATCTCCAATAATTGTGTGTTCAGGCACAAAGACATATGATTGGAATCTACAACCATTACCAATTATAGCTCCTTTTTTGATTTCAGTATAACTTCCAATTTGAGTATCCTTTCCAATACGGCAACCATAAAGATTACAAAAGTGCCATATTTTACTCCCTTCTCCAATTACTACATCTTGGGTAACTATTGAATGTTGACCAATAAAAACCATAAATTCACAAAGAGAATACCATTTTAAACTTTATGGTAAAAGACGCCTTACTTTTAAATAGAGAGTATTATTAAAAATATATGCGTATTTTAGAGCTTACCAACTATACGTCTGGCTCATGTGGTGTTGGTAATCGTGTAATGAGGGAATCTCAGTTGCTTGCACAAAGAGGGCATACAGTTATGATTTTTTCCTCAAATTTTATTAAGGGAAAATCAGAATTGTGCAAGGAATCAGAAATTCAAGGAAGAGTAAAGATAAACAGATTTCCCGCAAAACATTTAGGAGGTGAGAGTTTCATTAATTGGAGTTTTGAAAAAGAAGCAATCGCATTTATGCCAGATATTATCATAGCGCATGCATATCGTCATTTACATACAATTAAAGCGTTAAAAATAGCTTCAAAACTTAAAATTCCATGTATTCTGGTTACTCATGCTCCATTCGAAAGAAGAAAAACAAGAACTCTTATGCAAAATATTATTGTAGGAGCATATGACTACTTTATAGGTAAGAGATTAGTCAATAAATTTAGTAAGATTTTAATGATTGCACCATGGGAGCTAGATCATCTTCTCAAATTAGGACTTCCCAAAAAAAAGATAGGTTACTCTCCAAATGGAGTAAAGGAAGAATTCTTTTCTTCAAAAAAAAATAAATCTCTCTCTAAATCAATTCTTTATATGGGGAGAATATCTCCAATAAAAAATATAGAAGTTTTAATTAATGCAATGAACCTAGTAGGCTCTAAAGCAAATTTATTGATCTATGGTCCAGCAGAACAGAAATATCTTGATAAGTTAAAAAATATAGTGTTTAAAAATAAACTTGAAAAACGAGTAACTATAATAAATAAAGAGTATGATTTGAAAATTCAATTAGCAACTTTGGATAAATCAGAAGTGTTTGTATTACCTTCAAAAAGTGAGGGGATGCCTCAATCTTTATTAGAAGCGATGGCTCGTGGCAAATTAGTAATTGGAAGCAATATCTCACCTATAGCATCAATGATTGATAATGGCAAAAACGGATTTACTTTTGAAGAAAATAACTCAAAAGACTTAGCCAACAAGATAAATAAAATCATAAATCTTCAAGATAGTAAGAAAAAAACTTTATCTATCAATGCTCAAAAATTTGCAAGTAGATTTAGATGGAATTTAATAGTAGAAAAACTTAACGAAATCATCCTAAAGGAAGCAAAAAATGAATAAAGAATTAGAGGAGAATAAAAAGTATATTGTTGCAGGAATAATATTTATTGCTACGATTATTAAAATATATTTCTTTAATTTAGTTAAGAACCAAGCTCATTGGTGGGATTCTTTAGCATACGGAAGCCTTGCAAAGAATTTAGTTTATCATAGGTGGGAAGATGTTCCATTTTTAGTGCATGAGTCTATAATTAGACCTCCTCTTTTCCCATTACTCTGGAGTTGGCTTATTAGATTAGGTTCATCAGATTACACAGTTATCTTTCTTACAAATATTATTCCTTCAATAATCTCCGTGCTTTTAATTTATTTAATTGCCAAAGAAATGTATGACTACAAAATAGGGATAGTATCTGCTATATTTGCTTCAGTTTCTTGGATTCATATATTTTATGCTTCCAGAGCACTTACCGATATACCCTCAATGTGTTTAGCACTTGCAAGCATATATTTTTTTATAAAATCATACGATTCATTAAATCTAAAATCTTGGTGTTTATCAGTATTTTTCTTATCATTTGCAGTTTTATTCAGATATTCTTATGGATTAATTGCGATAGTTTATATTGCGTTCCTCGTTTTCACGCATAAAACTAAATTAGTAAAAAAGAAGAGATTTTGGTTGGGTGGAATAGTTGGGGCCACACCACTAATTATATTCATAGTATTCAATCTATTTTCTTTTGGTTCAATTCTTCCAGCAGCGACAAATTATGTTTCAAGTGCAGAAGAGAAAACAGCATTTGCTTGGTATACTTTGTCTTTCATAAATTCTATTTTGCTCACACCCATCTTAATTTTGTTCTATATCGGATTACTCATTATACTGGTAAAAACACTGATGAGTTACGGATTTATTTCAAATTCTAAAGAAACAAGAATGAATTTATTCAACATTCTTTTACTGGTAGTAACCCTTTCATTCTATATATTCTTTCTAAAAGCTTCAGAAGATAGATATTTGATGGGTCTTTCAAGCGTATTCTTTATATTTTCAGCAATAGGTTTAAGATTTTTATATAGGTTAATTTTACCATATAGTAAAAATATAGCGATTAGTTTTTGCATTATTCTTTTTATATGGTCCACATATTCACAAATGTCCTTTGCAAAATCAATAATGCTTGATAAAAAAGAATCTTTCAAACAAATGAAAGCGGCTTATCTTTGGATACATGAAAATACTCCGGAAAACGTCTTAATTACAGGAGATTGGGCTGAACCCTATGCTATACATTATGCAGATCGAAATATACAAGTTTTGCCTCAAGATTTAGATTTTAGCAACTTTACACTTAAAGCAGATTATATTATACTTACAGCAGTCCACCAACCAAATGAAAAAGTTGGCGCATATGTAAACAGTTTAGTTGAGAAAGGAATAATTGTTCCAACAAAAGCTTTCTATTTTGATGAGGCTCAGAAAAATATAGCTGTAATAATCTATAAAAGAATTTAGGATCTAATGGCGAGAATAGCTATCTCATTGCCGTAATTCTTGCTCTTGTTATATTCATAAGAATCAATTAATTTTGTAAAAAAACTTACTTTTTTTCTAAATATGTACTTCATAAAGAAATGCAGATAGAGTGCAATAAGTTCAAATATAAATCCCCCAGTAAAAACTTTCTTAACAGAAAATCCTTTTTTATTTAAGAGAGAAGTAATTCCTTGTATTGTGTAATGTCTTTCATGTTGGACATATCTCACAGGATTAAGGTAACTAAGCAATGTATCGTTCGGAACACATATGACGAGTTTCCCATTTTTTTTTAAAACTCTAAATATTTCTTCAAGGGCTTTGTGATGATTCTTGATATGTTCTAATACGTCAAGTATAATCACTTGTGACATAGATCCATTTTCAAATGGCAATTTAGTCGCATCGCATTGAATTTTTTTTATGGCTTTATTTTCTTTTCCAAGATTTTTAGCATCTAAATCAGATGAAATGAAATTTTTATTTTTCAAGAAAACCAGATTTTCAATCCACTGCATTTCCCCAGTCCCTATATTAAGAGTTTTTCCAGAAATAGTCACGTCTATAAAAGAAGCACATATTCTTTCTCTTCCATAAAGTTTAGAATTTTTATTCATATTTTATAATTGCAGTATTTTAAAGATTTTACCAGAATAAAGAGTATGGTATACTATTGAATATGTAGACACTAAATTTAGTATTGGCTCGCTAAGCAATGCAACGTCTTTATATTTAAAAGATTTATATATTGAAGACATTATTGGTAAAATAAAACTATTTGTATAAATCATCCACAATGTTGCCTTGGGCCAATCTTTTTTCAATCTAAACCACTTGAATACTCTCTTATCTGCTATTCTAGAATAAATCTCAATGTTCCTAGCTCTCTTAAACCATATTTCCTTCAATGATTTAAATATCCAATGCTCTACGCCAGTACTTGGTACAAATGCAAAATATTTGTATCCTTTATGAACAAGATATGCAGGAATTTCATTATCTGTTAATTGTATATGGCTTTCAGAATAACCCTTAACTAATTCTTTTCTATAAATCATACATCCTTGTGGAGGAATTGTATCTTTATCACATTCACATAAATACCATCCATCTTTTTTTTCTTTAATTATTTTTTCTGGACCTATGCTTACTATCTTATATATTGGGTCTCTTTGAAATGGATCATAAGATATACATCTAGTTAAGGCAGGTTGTTTAGTATTTGGTTTAAAGCAAATAAAGTTACCTGCAATTCTACTATCCTCTATAAATGGCTTTACCATCTTTCTTAGAAAATCTTTTGTTGCAAAAGCCATGTCAGCATCAAGGCACATAAAAAGTTTTCCTTTTGCTTTCTTGTAGCCTATATTTCTTCCAGTTTCATTATCTTTTGCCCCATTTTTAAGAATTTTACACCCAAATTTTCTAGCAACTTCAACGGTTTTATCTGTAGAATAATCATCAACAATTAATACCTCAATCTTATTTCTGGGGTAATCCTGTTTAAATATTGAAGGAAGAGAAATCTTTTTTAGATCGTTTTCTTCATTGTAAACTGGCATACATATACTAACCATTGGTAAATCTGCATCTTTCATAAAATCTCATATTTTATAGTTATTTTAAATATTTAGATAAGGGTGTAATTTTATAATAGTCTTTAAAAAGGGAATTTTTTATAAGATTATAAGGTATTTTTATAACTAAATGATAGATTCAAGTATATCTAAAAGAAAGATAGCCTTAATTAATCCGCCATCTTTTTTTTTAAGCGACGATAAAGTTTTCTTCTCATTAGGCTTACTCTCTTTAGCAGGGGTTGCAAGAGAAGCAGGTCATGAAGTTCATGTAGAAGACTTAGCTGGAAGAAGAGATTATGAAAAATTAGCTGCCAATCTTGCAGGAAGATTTGATTTATATGGTGTTACCGCCACGTCTCCACAGTACGGGTTTGCGATTAAAGTTCTAGAAGCAATTAAATCAAGAGATCCAAATTCAAGAGTTGTTGTAGGTGGACCACACGCTACTATGTTTGCAAGTCTAAAAAATAGAAGAAGATTAGAATTAATTACTCAAGATCCATCTTTAGCATCTAGACCATTAGACTTAGAAAGAAGAATTCACGAATCAGATATTAATTTTGGATCCTTAGAATCTTTTGATCAAATAATTGAAGGTGAAGAGAACGGAATATTTGAGGCTATAAACAGTTTAGATAATCCCAATCCTCTAAAATGGGTTTATTCAGGCGTTGTTGCAGATATTGACAAACTACCTTTTCCTGCAAGAGATCTTATAGATATGAGGAGTTATTCTGTAAAAGATGATGGGACTCCTAAATTTGAAATTAGTGGTGGGCCTGCAACAAGCATCATGTCTCAAAGAGGGTGTCCATTTGGTTGTCTTTTCTGCTCAGGTAGAAATGTAGATCAATATAGAAAAATAAAAGTAGGAGGCAAATTAAGAGCTCATAGTCCTGAAAGAATGCTTCAAGAACTTAATCACTTGAATCAAGAGTATGGATTTACAAGATTTATGATTTATGATGATGAATTAAATTTAGAAGAAGGTCGTTTTAGAGAATTAATGAATTCCTTTGAAGATAATAATCTTAAAAGAAAAGCTGACGGAAAAGATCCATTTTATTTCAGAGGATTTGTCAAATCTGAATTATTTTTAAAAAATCCAGAGCAAGCAGAACTCATGAAGAGAGCAGGATTTAGTGAACTTCTATCAGGATTTGAATCAGGTTCTGATAGAATCTTGAGATATCATGTAAGAAAGAATACTTCAAGAGAAATAAATCTTGGGGCAACTGAATTAGCATTTAGAAACGGTTTGCAAGTAAAGGCATTGACTATGTTAGGGCACCCAACTGAAACATATGAAGATATCATGATGACGCATGATTTTATAGACAATGTCGGTAGGTTAGCAAAACAATATGGTCAAGGATGGAATTTTGACCTCACAATACTTACGCCTTATCCAGGATCACCAATTTATGACAGTATGGTTCGAAATAAAGGACCATTTGCAGAAGAATATCAAAGAGTTCTACTAAATAAAACTGGAACCCCTGAATTATTTATGAAAGAAGTAAATTTTGCTGACGAAGGAGTAGGAGCATATAAGACAGCTTCAGGAGAAGAAGTTGTTTTAATAAGAACTCCAACGCTTACGTCAGGTAAATTGTATGAATTGCGAAATGGGATAGATAAAGAATTGAGACAAAAATATGGGTTAAAGTCTTATGAAAGAGCGAAGACAGACATAGAACATGCGATGGGGCAATCTACTTAATCCCATTTTAAATTAGAATATTTGCATTTATGTTTCAAAAAATGATCTAAGGCTATACTTCTTGGATAAATCATTTTTCTAACCTCTTTTCTTATCGTAGGATGATGCATATTCTTGTGTTGTGAAACTAGATAATATATAATATAGGGGAGACTCATCAGAAAAGGTATTCCTCTTTTTATCGGAAATCTAACCAAGGAAATTAACTCAAGAATGGTCTTTCCAAAAAGAAGACCTAATATATGAGAGAAAGGGCCACTTTTTATTAGTGCGAGATAATGGTTTCTTGAAATAAAATATTCCTTTTTGAAATTAATCTTTTCATTAGAGACACTAAAACTACCCATATGATATATAGTTGACTTAGGTGAGAACCATATTTCTTTCCCAGCATTATTAGCTCTCCAACAAAAATCAAGTTCTTCAGCATACATAAAAAATAATTCATCAAACATGCCAGCCTTAATGAAATAATTTCTATCTACAAGAAGCGAAACTCCACAACCCCAGAATATACGGATTTCATTATCATATTGTTTTGTATCTTTTTCAACAACGTCAAAAATTCTACCTCTACAGAAAGGATATCCATACTGGTCAACAAATCCACCAGCTGCGCCAGCATGTTCAAAGTAATCTCTTCTATAATAAGATTTTATTTTTGATTGCACAGCCACGCAATTTTTATTGCGCTTAAGAGTCTTTAGAAGTTCAATTGCCCAATTTTTTCCCACGACTACATCATTATTAAGAAATATCACGTACTTGTTCTTTGATTTTTTAACTAAGAAGTTAGATGCCTGAGCAAAACCCCATCTTTCTTTAGTATGATATGACATGACCTTTGGAAATTTTTTTCTGACAAATTCTGGAGATTCGTCAGTTGTCGCATTAAATAATAGCTTCACACGTGCAGAAGGATCATCATCAAATATTGACTGTAGGCAGTTCTTTATAACATCTGCACCATTCAAATGAACTATAAGGATATCAACTTCTTTCATTATTTTATCAAAGTATGATTTAATTTTAAGATATTTGGTAAAGTGTCATATGCTCTAATAATAAATGAGAAAGGTGAATGAATAAGCCTGAGACGCACAATTCCAGAGAACATTTTGAGAGAAGTTCTAATTGTATCCACGCCAGAAAAATCTTGGTCTTCCCATACAGTAGGAAATTCACTAATTTTAAGATTATATTTTTTACATAAATAAAGAATATTCACATCAAAAGCCCATTGAGTTATGAATACATTTGGAACTACTTTAGCTATGTCTTTTACCTTGAACAATTTCGCGCCACATTGCGTATCTTGGTAGTTCATGAAGAATAATAACTTAACAATCAAGTTAAATATTCTGCTAGCAAACCTTCTAATAAGTGACTGTTTTTTTGTGATAGTTGATTTAGAAGACCATCTATTACCTATTATACCTGAATTATTTCCAATATATAAGATTAAATCATTAAAGTCCTCTGGAGAAGTAGATAAATCCGCATCGACAAATCCGACTAAGTCGTAATTTTTTTTAATAAAATATTTGAATCCTTGGATTACCCCATAACCTTTTCCTCCAAGGTTAAGGGTTATGTATGAGATATTTTTAAATTTTTTTTTATAAGATAGAACTATTTTTTCAGTCGAATCTTTCGTGTTATTAATTACCACTAATAACTCATATTTGTTCTTATCTATTTTATCTTTTTTTTGATAATAAATAGCATATGCTTGAAGCATCTTTCCTATTCTTTTTTCTTCATTTTTTGCAGGTATGACTATGCCTATTTTCATGATTTTTTCCTTAATATGGCAAAAGAGCCGAAGAATAAGATAATATTAGAACCTAAGAAGGCATATGAATATGATATCAAGTTTTGCGAGAACACACAGAGCAAAATAATCTCCATTAATAAAAAGACAGACACCCAAAGATAATTGCTTGTTTTACCCTGGGATAGTTTATAGTATAGTAGACTACTTGATAAAGAAAGGAATACTGTTCCCATAGATATAATTAGTGTCGGAGTGACTGCTTGAGGCAACACTTTATTTGATAAGAGATACAATATTTTCTCTGTAAATAAAAATATTATTGATAAAGCAATTAAGCAAATGATGGAAATCAAAATAATCGCCATTATAAAATTAGTTTTAGATTTGTTATTAATTGCCGAATCATTCACAGCAATAGGGAATAAAACTTTATTGACTGGTTGCACGCCAATAAATATAATTAAGCCAATTGTAGAAGCGATAGCATAGATTCCAGCATTTGTTTGGTCAAAGAAATATCCTGAAAGGAGAACATCTACATTAATAAATAATATTAGCACAAGAGTAACTAGAAACACAGGTTTACTATAAGACCTTATTCCCCCTAATTCTGCAAAAGAAGATTTGCTCTTAAATATTTTTCTTAGATATATCAGAGACAAAACTAAAGACAGGAAGATGCTAATAACTACTCCCCATACTGCACCGAGTACTCCAAACCCAAAGGAGACTAATAGGAAAGAAGCACCAATTTTAAATGTGGCTTCTCCAAGCATAGAGAAACCAAGGGCCCAAAATCTTTGTTGTCCTTGAAGTATGCCTCTAGTAATTGGGGCGAACATAGAACCTATTATGAATATGGTGGTGGCAAAAAGAATAGCATAAGGAATTTTTAGTACAGGGGATATAATCAAAGAAGCAAGAAGAAAGAGCATTGCAACAATTATTGATGGTTTTAGAAGTCCTTTAGTAGTCCGAATAAATATATTCTTGAGTCTTCCTTCATCTTGTTCAGGGCTTGATGCGTATTTGACAACGACAGTTTGTATTGATTCCATAAATATAGCTCCAATATACAAGAAGGCAAACACTCTTTTCAAAAGTCCAAATTCCTCAATAGGAAGTGCTCTAGCCATTATGACGTGGTAGAGGAAGTTTAGCACATTAAATAAACCAACTAGCAATAGCAATATAATGCTCCCACGCACTATCTTATTTTTTAAATTAATCATGCTAACCTAATTGAATCGGGATATTCCACTTCAAGATATTTTTCTTCAAATTGGATATTTTTTGGATAGGAAACAGCCCAAATTTTTATTGGCCCTCTAAACTCATTAAAGTAAGCAAATTCACCAATGTCTACATTTTGGGCTCTGAGCAAATCTATTACTGCATCGCTCTGCGTGTGAACGAGCTTAAAGTGTTCGTTCTGGTTATTATTAATTAAATAATATTTTACTAAATTAGTATGGATAGTTATAGGGCTAAGATATAGCAAAGCTCCACTCGGGTCTATTCCAATTTGTCCATTTGATTGAGGATTAATGCGCGGATACACAAATACGCCAGCATCCACACCTTTACCAAAGTCAATTTTTCGTCCGTGAGAATCGTAATAATATCTCAAAGGAATAACATAATTTTTACCACCATAGACAAAATAGCCTTGTAAACTATTAATAGTCCCATTATTCTCTGAATCTATGAGTATTGCTCCTAAAAGAGCAGCACCAGATGGTAGAAAAATTTCTAGACTATTGTTAGTACTATTGTCGCGGTATATAATATCTTGATCAAGATGAGTTCCAGAAACATAAACTTCTGTAGTGCTATTCTTATGTTGTTGTTTTTGTGAGTCATCTCTGATGAAAGTTGGAATCCAGCTTTGTCTATCTAAGTTTTCATCAGAGCCGATTGATGAAAAAGCACCATATTTTCCAATATCAGTAGAATCAATCAGGAAATGAGAAACATTGTGCGGATAGAGAAATGCTAAGGTTTTTGCAAAGTCAGATTCAGTCAAAGCATATCGACCCATTAAATGATTCCAATAGGAAATATCATTTCCTCCATCAAGAACAGTAGCTCTATTTCCAATAGATTGAATCCAATAACCATAATCCCACCAATGAGCAAAAACTGATTCTTTAGAAGTATTGTCTCGTACCCAGCTCATTGCTTTCTGCCATTGTTGGGTATACACAGAAGGAATGTATCCTCTTGCAATTGCGAAACTTTCCTTTGCAGAAAAATTTGCAGAATAAATAATGCTTAATAGGATAATTATCGCAAAAATTATCGATATCAAACTTGACTTATTTTTAGTACTATTAATTCCTGTTTGAGATGCTGATGCAAATATATATCCCAAAGCAATAGAAGCGGGTGGTACTACAATCATGACCAATCGTATAAATCCTCTTGCAGAGATAAGAGAAACAAAAAGAAACATAAAGAATATGAAAAAGCCAATACTAAATGGTTTCAATCCATTCTTATGTTCTTGCTCATCAAGGAAGCTTATCCTCATAAGCGTGACCAAAAATAGAAGTATTCCTCCAGCATAAAGAATTAAACTAATATTATTTTCTCCATTAAGTATAGAAGATCCAGAATAACGGGTAAATGTAGTCATCAAAATCATAAAGATATATGCCCCCAGGAAAAATAATCTCTGTTCTTTCAACAGGTTTCTTGAAGTACGCCATAGGAACAGTGCAGAACCTATCAAGAATAGCCAGAATGTTAGGAAAATCCCTTTGACATTTGGTCCAAAACTAGATATCCATTCAGTTAGATAAGGCTGTCTATTTTCTGCAACGGTCCTAATAAGTCTTGAAGTTGCAGGCATTATAAAATTAGTATAGATCTCAGCAAATCTCCTCAACATAAATGAAGGTCCAAGAACTAATGTTCCAACAACTAATAATCCTCCAATGCAAAGAATACTTGATGAGATTATAGGCGGTAATCTATAATTTTTTCTAGAAACAAAAGCACTTATCTTTTTTTGATATACGAAATGGTAGAATAGCATAGAAATGAGAACCATGAATGCAACTCCTCTATCTAATGAAGTAAATGTACTGATAAATGGAAATTTTGAAGAGAATAGAATCATAATGATCAATGCAGAAATAAACCAAGACCCATAGCTCCAAATATGTTTCATTTCCACATTACCTATTAAGAAACTAAGAAATACAGCTGGAACTATAATGAAGAACAAGTAGGCATAAGCTCCCCATATCAAAGCCATAATCGCTGTTGAAATTCCTGCAAGTACACTATAAGTTATTCTCTTGCGGAATGTAGCGCTATCCCAAGAGCATATGAATAAGTAAAGTGCTAAAAACATAAACAGAAAAGCAGCAGATTCTTTCTCAGGAATTCCAGCGATAGTTCTAGGAATAAATACAGAGAAAGTGCTTAAGAAAAAAGTAGAAACTAATGCTCCAATAGATGCATAAGGTTCACTAATCTTATCAATAAATATTTTTCTAGCCAATAAGAAGAAAGCAATAGCAGTCAGAACAAACATAAAAACTGGATACAACACACTCGATTGCTCAATAGATCCACTTCCAAAAAACGAAGCAATGTTATGAAACCAAGCTATTAAATAAGAATGGAGGGGGTATCCGCTATCTGTAGACATACCTATAGGAGAATAACGAAACATATCTGTCGCATACAAAGTACCACTTTCAACAATTTCTTTAGCATAACGTAAGAATAAGAAAGGATCTAAATCAGGTCCTAAAGTCCATCCTCCAGTAGTTATATCTCTAAGACCGCTCAAATTTCTAGTGCGTATCCATACAGCAATAAAAACAATTACAGCAAGTAGCACACAAACTATCCAGTTAACTTTTGTTTTCAAAAAGCTAATAATTTTTTCTTTTCTCTTATCAATAATTGATTCAGAAGAATCCATATTTATATCTGAAAAATCTGTTATTTAAAGTTTGTTAATGTCAATAATATTTCCTAAAACTTATTATTTAAACGTCGTTGACATATAAATCACTTAAAAAATAAAGGAGTCACAAAAACTTCAAGTAATGCTGCAACAAATAGAATTATTACTGCCAAGATTATTAAATTTAAGGAGTCTTGCAGAACTTTCCAGAATCTTTCAGTGCCTATATCTCTTCTTATAATTGCGAATGAAATAATTCCTCCAGCAAGAGCGGCCACAAAGTAAGAACCGATTTCAGGAATTCCGTGGACAAAATATCTCAATAGGGCAACTGGTAAATAATTCAAGTCCGAACGCGTAAAGATGGCTATTGCGGCCGCGATAACACTCGCATTCCACGCCAAAACAAATATTACTCCGGCTCCAAATAACAAAGAAAACACCAATGTAAATATTAAAACATAAATATTATTTGCGAAAATAAGGAACATTCTTTCTTTGTTCGTAGCAAAAGGAACTAATACAGATTCTCGTTCAGATGTAAAACTCGTCGCACACGCTTTAACGTCGTTAGGTCTATTTATTTGACAATAGGTCATTAATTGTTGATCAAGAGCATCAGTTGTGGGCAAAAGAATATACCAAAAAGAAAATCCAATTACAAAACCCGTGAATAACCACAGAAAGGCCCAAAGCGCTTTTCTATGTTCTTTAATCAATTCAAACGAGCTTCTATTTTCTTGAGAAGATTTAGTTTCTTCAATTCTAAACATATAGAACATAAAAGGTATAGAAAACATTACTGTAAATGAAACGACCAATATTCCAGATACTTCTCTAAGCACAGGATCATTTTTGAAAATCCATTCAACCAATAATATTGAGATGCTTGCATAAAACGTTCCTACAAAAAACATCTCCCAGGGTTTTCTTTCAGCTTTGGCAGGATTTATCAACATTTCAAACATTTTTCATCACTTCTCTTAAACAGATTATGTTTTTATATATCTTAGCTATATAAGTTCATGGATAAATTCTCAAAAATATGCCGAGACATAAAGTCTGTCAAAATTCAAGGAGCAACTAACGTCGCTATAGCTGGATTGAAAGCTTATTGTCTGAAACCTACAAAATCATCAAAAAAAATAATTCTTTCTTTAAGACCCACTGAACCAGCTTTACAAAATGCTATCAAAATAGCAGAATCTTCATCTGTTGAAAATGCATTGAATCATTTCCAAAATGCACAGGAATTTATAAATTATTTTGTTTTAAAAAAAATAAAAAATAATTCAGTAATAATGACTCATTGTCATTCTAATACTCTCGTAAAAGCACTCATTCATTCATTTAAATCTGGTAAAAAATTTTCAGTAATTAATTTAGAAACTCGTCCGTTATTTCAAGGACATAAAACAGCAAGACAACTTTCCCAAGCAGGAATAAAAGTTTCAATGACTATCGATTCTGCAATGTCTTCAGATATAGGTAAGTCAGATATAATATTGATGGGGGCAGATGCCATAACTCCAAAAGGAGTATTCAATAAAATAGGGAGTGGAGCAATAGCAGAATTAGCAAGACTACACAAAAAAGAGTTATTCATAATATCAGATTCTTGGAAGTTTTCAGATAAACCTATAATTGTTGAAAAAAGATCATCTTCAGAGATTTGGAAAAGCAATTCAAAAAAAATAGATGTAGCTAATCCAGCTTTTGAATTTATAAGAAAAAAATTAATTCACAGAATAATTTCAGAATTCGGGATACAAAAATATGAAGAATTTATAAAAGATGCAAAAAATTCACTTTCTTAATTTTTACTTGAAATCATCATGTCGAGTTGATTGGTTAAATTGGACAATTCAGCAGAAACTTGAGTTTTAAATCCATGAAATTTTTTAGTTTGATCTTCAACAATTTCCTTTGCCTCAGATAAGGTTTTTTGAACAAAATATCCTGTTCCGACATCAACAAAAACATTTTCATCTGAAGAGAAATTCACCTTTGCAAAAACCGATTTTCCAATAGGTGCAAGAATCTCGCTATTTTTATTATTCTCTAAAGTAGAGAGTTCCTCTCTAAAATGTTGAAGTTCAAGGATTTGTTGTCCAATAATATTAAGTTGCTCTTGTAATGCTTCATGCTGTTGATTCATTTGAGTGAGCATTTGCATAATTTCTTGATTCATATTTCAGCTCATTAATTTCAATTTAAAAACCTTATCAATGGACCTTCATAATCTTTCTAAAGATAATAGACCAAACAATAAAGAATACCATATAGGCCCATATCCCCGACATAAATCCCAATATCTTGGTAGGATGATCTTTAAAGTAATCTCCAAACCATCTTACAAGAAGTATAAACGGTATCGTTGTATAGATTACAGGCCTCATAGTTATAGGCATAGTCTTCATAGATAGTTCGGCCGATTTTTTAGATAATTCAAGAGATTTTTGAGGATTTTGTTTATAAAGTTTCATTTCTTCTTGGACAAGTTTTTGTTCTTCCTTAATTCGTTTAAGCAAATCTTGATCGGTAACTTTCTTATGTAGTAAAGTCGTAAAAAAATTAAGCACAGCAGTCACAATTAAAAGTCCAAAGGCAACATTCCAATCAAGAAGTTTTCCAAGCGAAGGGTCGAGTGCGAAATGAACGCTACTCTTTACAAAATCAAAATTATCCCAGAATATTGCAACACCTATTCCGAGAAGCATAACCCAAATTAAAATTCCCATTCCTTTCATTTTATCGCTCCTGAATTTAAAAATGAATGTTCAAAAATCTCAATTTTTTTTACCTTCATATTTTCAGTTTTCTTTCACTCCCATTTTAATTACCCATCATCTTTCTAAGAGCTGGATGCATATCAACAGCGTGTTGCTGTGCAATGCTTTGGTAAAGTTGATAAAGTATCATGACTGCAAGAAGAATAGCCGTTCCAGATGTTAATGTTCCAAGTAAATCAGCCGTCGCAGACAATATTCCAATAGCAAGACCACCCATAATAGTTAGGGGGAATATGTATCTATTTAATATACTTTCAAGAATTCTTGGATCTTTTCTAAATCCTGCAATTTGTAATCCTGAATTGACAATATTTTTTGCTTGTCCTGCTGCATCAATTCCAGTGGTTTTAACCCAAAATATGGAAAATACTACGGAGAAGATAGCATAAAATAAGAAATGGAATATGGCTTGGAAAATCTGTGAGTTCAGTAAACTTCCTGTCAAACTGGCTTGTAACAAATTAGGAGCAGCAACCCAGAAAGCAAAACCTGAAATTGGTTGTCCATTTTGAAATCCTCCTAAGAAAGTTGGATGCCCTAACCAAGTTTCAAGTAAACTTCCAAAAAGTTGTATGTTCGCAACGAGAGCAGCAACTAATATTACTGGAAGAGTAGATGCATAAAAAAACTGTAAAGGCCATTTAACTCCATAACCTCTTACTCTATCATAACTAAGCGGAATTTCAACTTTTAAATTTTGAGCCCAAACAACGGCAAGAAATACTGCCACCGTAGCGAGAATTGTAGCGAGTGCAAGTAAAGCTTCACTCGCATTATTACTAATAATGGATTGAATGATAATAAGCACTTTTCCAGAACAATCAGTATTCTCGAAGTCAAGAAGGCAATTTCCTCCATCTATTCCTACAAACTGAAATAGGCCTATAAACACTTGAAGAGCTACTCCTGCGACTATAAATAATGAAATTCCAGAACCAAAACCCCATTTCGCAACAACTTCGTCCATAAACATTATCGCAAGTCCTCCAAGTATTAATTGGAAAATTACAATATATTCATATCCTGGACTTGCTTCAAGACCCCTCATAAATACAAAAATACAAGCTTCAAAGATTATGAAAAATAAAGTTCCTAATTTTTGTATTCCTTGGAATATTTTTTTACCCTCTTCTGTTTTGGTATCTAAGCTAAAGATTCCAGAACCGACAAGAAGTTGAATAATTATAGACGAAGTAACTATTGGACCAATACCCAGGCTTATGATGGAACCGAAATCAGTTCCAAGTATCGTTGAAAGGAAATCAAATTTTTCAAGGGCATTTTTACTAAGACCATATAATTTAATATTATACATCACAAAATAAATGCCTAAAATTGCCAGGGTCCATTTTAATTTAGAATTAAATCCTGTTTTTTTCTCTGCAGGCTTTCTAACTGTCGGAAGATAATTTATTATCTGCTTAAGCACCATATTTTCTCCAGGAAAAAGAGCTTTTTAAATACTCACACACTTATCAAAGAATAATGGCAAACAAGGTAAATAATGGTTACAATGGAGCAATAGTCTTAGGATTAAACGATGCAATAGTAGAAACTTCTGGAGCATTAGTCGGGCTGACTTTTGCATTAGCGAAATCATCTTTAATCGCCACAGCCGGTTTGATAACTGGAATAGCTGCGGCACTTTCAATGGCATCTTCAGAATATCTATCGGCCAAAGAAGATAATCGTAAAAATCCAATCAGGGCATCTTTTTACACAGGGATAACTTATTTTCTAGCAGTTTTAATTTTAGTGACGCCATACTTTTTATTGGAAAGCACATATCTTGCAGGAAGCGCGATGTTTTCATTGGTTATTTTAATAATCGCTATTTACACGAAATACGATTCAAAAATACACAAAGAGTCTTTCGGAAAAAATTTCTTTCAGATGTTAGGAATATCTTTAAGTGTCGCAACAATCAGTTTTCTAGTCGGAATTTTAGTCAGAAAATTATTGGTTTAATTTTGAATATCCAAAATCTCTTGTATTTTGTTTATGAATGAATAAGCATCTCTTTTAATTTGTTCAGCTATATTTTTTGTAGTTTGTTTGGTTACACTATATTGAGCTATTTCTCTTTTATGTCTTGCTTCTGATATTTGCTCCAATTCTTCTTTCTTTATAGAAGCATTAGATATTAAATTTAAATGTTCTTTATATAACAAGTTTTTCTTCACATAAAATTCATCCAAAATAACTATTGTCGCAGTATGGGTTTTACTTTTGAATCCTATCTTTGCTATAAGTGCTAAAGCTGAAGAATACATCGCATAATATCCAGAAATAACAGCCCATTCGTTCGCATCATAATTTTTAGGAATTTTCAATAATTCTCTTACTTTATTATTTATATTCAGTTCTAAAAGCAGACTCATAGTTATCAGATTTGTTCGCGCCTTTTCCATAAACTTGCCCGCAAGATTCTTAAAAGACTCATCTCTTATTATTTGACCCTTATCTAATAATTTTTTAATTGTGCGGTTCATCTTTATACATCCAGTAATAAAATGAATCGTCGCCTTTCCAAGCTATTCCGTGCATCTTCAAATCTTGCCAAAGCTCAGGATTATCTTTTTTAATTTCTGGAAATTCTTGTATTGGTAACACAATTGGAGCAAAATTAATTCCATATTTATGTTTTAACGATTTAATAAATAATTCAATTTCCTTTTCATTACTTTGAACGCAAGTTACAATAATATCCACATCGCTATTCTTTGTTTCTGTTTCTTTGGAGTAACTTCCAAACAGAACAAGACTCCAAACAAGTCTGTTGGATTCTATTTCTTGAATTGCTTTGTAAATTATTTTATGTCTCTTAATAAATTCAATTTCTCTTTCTAAACAATAACTAATGAATCCCATATACGCATAAGGACTTTGTAAATCAAGAGAGTAATATAACGTTTTGCCCACATTTCTTTCCTTAACAATATCTTTTTTACCCAATGATTTTAGAGCAGTATTAACTCTTTCGTAGCTTCTTTCATTGACTAATATTTTCTGTATCTCTTTTATAGTCAGTTCTTTAACTTCTGGAAAAAATGTGGCTATTATTGTTCCCTCTAATATTGACATTTTCATAGAGGTACCAAATGAGCCAATTCCGTGAGTTTGTTTTCTTTCCATATTATTATTGATATTTCAATAATGTTATTGATATTTCAGTATTTAAGGTTTTGTGTGCAATAAAATGAATAATAACTTACGTAAACTAAGGTATATTTTGTATTATTAATGATTTTAGATTAAAATGTTAATATGAACCACCCTTTAATTATTTCAAACTATCCTCAACAATCTTAATTTCTTCATTTGTCAACCCATATAATTTATAGACTTCTTGGTCAATTTCATAATCTATATTCTTGATTTGCTGTTCAAGACGCTCTTTTTCGTTTCCCGAAGGTTTGCCTTCGTGGAGTTGTTTTTGAAGTGAGATCATTTGATTTGCTAAATTTATAATGTACGCTTCTTGATTTTTCGTTATTTCTTTGGGTATTGGAATTCTGTTAGTTATAGGATTATCAAATCTCATAGTTCTGATTGATTTAGCATAAATAAATCTATAACAATACCAATTACATAAATTAGAATTTAGAATTGTCCACAAGATAATTTTTGACAAATCTTTTTTAACAATTATTTGGTTAATATTATCCGCAATAAAATATATATTAGAATTAGGTATTGTAGCAGTAATCTTAATATGATCTGAGGGGTTCTCTATATGGGCTACTATCCCTTGAACAAGTAAACTATTATTTTGTATCTCAGCATTTGTATTTTTTAAATTCTCATTAATATATCCCCTAATATTTCTAATTCTATATCTATCAATTTCTTTACCTCCTATTACCGGATATTTTCCTCCCTTTACAAACTTGTTTAGTATAACTCCCCTTTTATTATCAACATGTTCACTCAAAAAAGATCCAATATTATTAATTTTCATCCCTATTTTTATTTCCTCTTTTGATAAATCCGTTGGTAAAAATTGAAAAATTTCAGCTAATTTTTTATCCATATCGTCTTTTTGAATTATTAAATTATTTTCAACAACCCCAGAAGAATATTTCTCTAATTTTTTGCCCTTGTTCAACACTAATATTGCTTGTTCTAGTTTAACTGACTTCCAGACCTTGCTTGCATCAATAATACTTTTTATGTTCTCCCAAGCATAATTTCTAATTCTTTGATAATTAGAAGCAAATGTAAAAGCTTTAGGGATGATAAAACCCAAATTACCTTTATCTTTCAAATGGTTGATTGATTGTTTAAGAAAAAGTATTGCAGTATCAGTTGAACCAATATCATAGAGTTTTTTATAATAATCTTGCTCTTTTTTAGTAAGATTTGCACCATAAGGAGGATTCCCAACAACAACATCAAAACCTCCTTTATGAAAAGGCTCGGGGAATTGGGCGTGCCAATTAAACGCTTTATCGCCTGCGACTTTTGGATCATCAATTAAGGAGTTACCACATTTGATATTCTCTCGAAGGTTTGGAAGAATATGCTTATGCGCAGTTTTTGACTCGTCTTCTAATAATTTTAGGAGAAGATTAAGCTGGGCAAGTTCAACAGCTTTTTCATCCAAATCTACGCCATAAATACAATTTGTGAGAATGCTAATCTTTTGGCTTAAACTTAGGCGATTATCATTATAGAATGTAAAAGTTGAGCTTTTTGCTTTTTCTCCTTTCTTTAATCTTTCTTCTATTGTATTACAAACTTCTTGAAATGCTTTGAGCAAGAAAGAACCAGAACCGCATGCAGGGTCAACAATGTTAACTTCTAAAATTTCATCAATAGTCTTATTTTTAATATATTCTCCAACGGTATTTTTAACAATATAATCCACGATGTAAGAAGGAGTATAGTAAATTCCCATCTTCTTACGTTTTCCAGAGTCAGAATCAAGTTTAACTCTCTTTTCTGTTTCTTGCAATACTGTTCCTAAATATTGTTCATAAATACTACCAAGTAAGTCTCCTGGAATTTCATCAAACATATAACGAGCCTGAATATCCTGACTTCCGAAATACAAAATGCGAATAGATTTAGTTATGGACTCATCATCGAAAAAGATGTTTTCATCTTCCAAGATACTATGGGCAAAGAGTTTTGAGTTGTAAGTTTTATCAAATGTCTTAAACTGTTCAATTAGTTCGTCCCAAAGACGTTTTCTTAATCTGCCCTCATTAAAGTCTTTAACAAGACCTAATAAAAAGTTTGCATTTTCTAAACCTCTATCTTCAACAGACCTCATAAAAATCAGTCTGTTGATGAGTACCTGAACTGCCTCATCAATTTGTTGCTGACTTAATTGCATTCTTAGTTTCTTCAAATCTTTAGAAAGTAATTCACGTATATGTAAAAGGTCAGACAAGATACTTTGGTCAATAGGTTTTGCGGTCTTTTCATCTTTTTTTGAAAGAAGTTTATGTATCTCTTGTTTTTCAAAAGATTCTCTTGATAATAAATTTAGTTTATCAATATTATTTAAGAGTTGGTCAAAACTTAAGCGAAATAAAGCTCCATCATCAAACTTTAAGATATTTTTATCAATATTTTTAATGTTGCTCAAAGCATGATAAACTCTAATTTCTTTAAAATTAGTTAAGACAGCAAACTTAATTTTTCGATGATAAGCATAAGAAACAGCTTGTCTTCCTTCTTCCTCTGTAAGATTTACTCCTACTTTTTTTGCTTCAATAACTAAAACTTCTTCATTTCCAATCTTTAAGATATAATCCGCACGTCCTTTCAGCACTCTTTGCTCTTTTACAATCTCTGAACGCTTCCAACCAAGAGATTCAAATAAAGGTTCTAAATAATTCCACTTTACCCATTCCTCATTCTGTCCATTTATGAAATCTTTATTTTTAGATGCATTCGCAAAATGTTCAATTAATTCTTTAATTTTAGAATTCTCTTCTTCATTTATTGACATAAAATCAATAATTTATGCTGTTATAAAAAGATATGTTCTCAATATATTTCAATTACTTATCTTCGTTTATCACAATTTCCCCGCCGTGTTTCTTTACAGAGGCGATTGCATTTTCAGATGCAGAATGTGCGTGAATAACTAATTTAACATCTTGATTTAATTCTCCAACTACTTTATGTTTAGGGATTGAAATATCATATTTTCCAGAGGATTCCTTAGCAATTTTTTTACTGATTAATGAAGATAGAGAGATATTTGTAAGATTAAATGTTTCAGGTTTAGGATTTCCAAATCTCATCTTTGTCTGACGCTTTCCAAAATATTCTGGAAGATCCAGTTTCAAAATCATAGTTTTTCTCTGGTCTCCACGTTTTCCAGTTCCAGCCATTCCTACTCCTCCTCTGTGTCCACTACCTCTTGCTTTCTTTTTGAAACCACGTCCATGAGTATGACTTCCTCTAAATCTTCGTGATTTTCTACGTCTTTTTAATTTTAATGCCATTATTCGTCATCCCCCCAGTCTTTTCCACGAATTTCACCTATTAAATGTTCATCAGCTAAACCTTCAAGTTCCTCTTCGTCAACTTCCACAAAGCTATCTTCCATGTCACAACGAGTGCATTCAGCAGGAGGCAATTTACCATAAGCTATGATTCCACATTGACATTCCCAAGCAGTATTTGATTTGTTCATAACATTCTCTCCAATAATTTATTTATATTTTCTTTGTTGTTTCCAAGAACGCCTTTACCAACTCCATAATGTTTCTTGCTCTCAATTCCTCCACGAGGTGGATGTAATCTGAAAAAGGGTTTCAATCCAAGTTCGCTAAGTTTTTTCTTACCGAGAGAATCAATAACATGATTAACATCTATTTTTTTCTTTGAATCAATTGGTTGTCCTCTCAAAGAAATAAGTTTCATAAGATTCTCTTTATTTATTTGTCCAAACGCAACAAAATTTCTCACATTTTGAATAAGCATAAGATTCTCTTTATTTTCTTCAAGAAAGATTGCAGAATATTTTCTTCTAAGTCTCATATGGTCTAACGCAGATTGTATTCTATCAGGTATTTCAACCATTCCAGCGATTCTTATAACGATTATCATGATAGTTTTCCCGTTTGCTTTAGAGCAGCAACACAAGCGTTAGCAGCATTTATTGTAGTTCTTCCTTGACCCTTTGTCGCAGAATAAACATCCTTTATTCCTGCAAGTTTTAATATTTTTTTGCATTCATCTCCTATAACGAGCCCAGTTCCTTGGGGTGCAGGAATTAACTTAATTCTAACACTTCCACATCTTCCTTCAACTACATGGGTAATACTATGCGGTTCATTGCAAGAGCAGTCAAAATGTCCACATCCTCTAATTACTTTAATTACATTTATCTTAGCATTTCTTATCGCCTTTTCTCTAGATGGCAAAGTTTCTTTAGATTTACCTATGCCTACTCCAACATGCCCATTTCTATCTCCAATAATAGCCATAGACGAGAAAGTAAGTACATTTCCTTCCATAGTTTTCTTTTGAGTTTGTCTCCAAGCCCTTCTTTTTCCTCCTCCAAATTTTCCTTTTGATTGACCTACAAGAAGTAAGTCCTTCTCAACAGAAATAAGACTATCTACAATTTCAGATTCAAGTATTCTCTTTCTTCCGGAAAGAATTTCATCAATATCTTTTATCTTTCCACTTTTAACTTTCATTCCAATCTCAGTTCTAGGATTCCATGAAGCAACAGGATCGTGTTTAATTTTTTCAACACCTAAAGGTACATCTACAATTTCTTTAGGCACTTCAATAGCCAAAGGCGCTTCAACAATTTCTTCCTTTTTTATTTCTTCCTTTTTCATTTGCTAAATTTCCCCCTTAGTTGGTTAATAAGTTTTGCTGTTTCTGCTTTTTTATTCATTTGTTTTTCATCAGGTAAAACATCGTCATTACATGGGATTTCAAATCCTGAATCTTTAAGCCCTTTAACGAAAGCATAAATTCTTGATTTAGGAACATGTCTTAGTAATCCTATATCTAATATTCCACTTTTAACCTCTTTAGATTTGCTGGCAAGAAGACATCCCAACAAATATGCTGCCGGAAGACTCTTTAAACTTCCAGATAATTTTTCAGGCCATCCATAAGAAATTAAATCTTGGGTATTTGCGTTACATAAAACTTTATCTTGAGCAACTTCTGAAACAATAATCTGCCCTATCAAATATCTATTGGTTTTTCTGAAAACTATTCTTGTTTTTCCAGAACTAAGCAGATGTAATCTTGCTTTATAATCTGTTCTTGATTCTTTTCTTCTCCTTCTCAAAGTTCTTTGAATACCCTTCATTTTTTGACCTCTCTTACATTATTAATTGAAGCAATTCTTTCCTTGATGTGAGTTTTACTTCTAAAATGTTTACTTCTTATTTCTTTTCTTAAATTAAGATATTGTTCCTTTGTAACTTTTCCTTGTTTTCTTAGTTCAGAGATATACGCTCTGAATTTTCTTGTAAGGATAATATAATCTCGTTTTCTCGTATTAGGTTTCATTCTTATACTCCCTGCTCTTCTTCTCTTTCTTTTTTCATTTGCTTTTCTTCCTTTTATTTCTCTTACAAAAATAGCTTTAGCTACGACCAAATCTCTAATATCTTGTTTAGTTATTGCTTCTTTAATTTCATCTATTCTGTTAGTATTGAACATTATTCTGCCGACCCCTACTCCAAGAGTTCTAGCAGCAAGTTCTCTCTTATTACTTAGATCCATTATTAGCCTCCTTAACATTCAAGATTTGTATTTTCATTTCATTTGCTTTTTTTATCATTTCCATTTTTTTCTTAGCTCCAATTTTTCTTGATAAGATTATTATGTTTTTTAAATTTGCAGTTTGTAAATCTTTCATATTTCTAACAAGGACAGGAACTTTACCCTTAATCATTCCAGATTCTGTTTTTGCAGATTTAAATCCAATTCTTGGAGATTTAGTATATCCAAATCTATTCTTTCTTATTTTGCTATGTCTTCCTACTGCAGCTCTCCATCTCTGAATCTTAGGTCTTCCTCTTCCAAGTTTACTAAGTTTTACTGTATTTCTACCCAAAAATTTCTTCATTTAATTGTCTCCGGTTTTTTAGTTATAAAAATTCCATCTTGGAATATTCTTCTGTCTTTTTCAGTTACTTTTGAAGCTTTTTCAATGTTCGCAGCAGTTTGTCCTGCTTTTTCAATGTCCACACTCATTACTTTCATTTTATTTCCTTCAATTTTGATTTCAACTCCATCAAGGATTTTCGCAATTCTTGGAACTTTTTCTCCAAGAAAATTATTTATCACTAATCTTGAACCATCAACCTTAACAGTCATCGGAAAATGAACATTACATACTTCAAGTTCATAGATAAATCGTTCATTAAGACCAAGGAAGATATTTTTAAGGTGAGCAACTTGTGCCTTTATTTCTGCAATTTTCTTTTTATTAGATTTCAAACATGATAAAACAACTTCATTTCCAGAAACTGAAACTTTAACAAATGGAAGAGATATTTTTCTAGAAATTACGGAGTTTCCTTTACTAAGCGTAATTTTTTCATTTTCAAAAGATCCTGAAATTCCAGAAGGAAGTTCAAGTTTGACTTCATAATTTTGTCTCATTAGTAGAAATATGCAATTATGCATCCTCCTAATCCTTTTTCAGTTGCTGTATGGTGAGTCATTATTCCTTTATTTGTAGAAACTACAACTATTCCTAAGTTTCTCGAAGGAAGATATCTTCGGACATATTTGTCAATTTCATGGACTTTGACAATATATCTGGGTTTTACTGCTCTACACATGTTTAGTTTTCCAAGAGTGACTTCCATGCCTTCAGGAGTAACTCTATATTCACTTATGTATCCCTTTAATTTTCCAATTGCGAGAATTTGTTGAAGGAATTTAGAACTTTTTTTCAACACTACCTTTTCCTTTTTAGCTCTGCGTGCATTCATAACGCAATTCAATCCGTCGGCTACTATGTCTTGGCTCATTTAACTGTATTTTTTAAATCCGATTTCCTCCGCAATTTCTCGGAAACAATGTCTGCATAAGTGAAGGTCATATTGGTGCAAATGCGCTCCAAATCGCCCACATCTTTTACATTTTTGAGCAGCTATTCCTGTCTTTCTATCTTTTGGTTTATTAAACTTCAGGAATTTCTTCGCAATAACAGGTTTGCTTTTCAATTGTTTCAAAACTTTATTCCAGTCACTTGCTGTCATGTTTAATTTATTCCCCCTGTTGCGAGTGAAGACGAGCTATTATAAATTAAACAGACAGAAAATTTCTTTAAGTTAGTTGAAATTTTCATGCTACTACCTCAGTTTTAAAATGTTTTCTCATAAATTCAATTATTTCTTCCTTAGGAACATGTTGTTTTGCAGGAACTCTTCCCATTTTTATTTTTCTTCTTTTAACTCTAATTCCTGGCCTTTCAAAAACAACTGTAACATTAAATCCTCTTATTCCAATTTCCCTCATATATTTCATTCCAGGTATGTTTATGTATTCATGTATTCCAAAAGAAAAATTATTTTTATCAATTTGACTTTCCTTAAGTTGGTTATCAATTGCTCCTAAAAGTTTTCCAAGAAGGTTCATAGCTTCTTTTCCTCTCAATGTAACACAGGTACCAAGTTCCATTTTTGGTTTAACTCCGAATGCTGGAATTCTAGTTCTCGGACCTGATTTTGTTATTTGAGCTTTCTTTTCACTAATTATCTCAAGAAGTTTTTTAGCTTTATCAAGTTCTTTATCGACTGCTCCAGCACTTAAAACAATTCTTGTAATTTTAGGAGTTCTCATAATATTTTGATTCATTGTGAGATAATGTGTTTTTTGTTTAAAGTCACATCCTCCTTTAATCCTTGAATACTAATCAAGACATCGCTTCCAGAAATAGAATTTATTTTTCCTGTTTTTCCAACATTACTTCCAGAGATTATTATTGCATTTTTTCCTTTTTCAAGAGAAATATGTTTTTTTATTTTATTTTCAGAATCAACAATGATGCTGTCTGCAACATTCATTTTTTCTTTTGAAATTAGGTTCGATCCATCGTGAAGATTATATTGTATTTTTCCACTAGAAACTAATCTTTTTCCGATAATTTTTAAATGTCTGGAAGAATCCTTTGTTTCTTCAAAGAAAAATTTTCCAGTTTCTAAAATTCCAAGTTTGTAATTTTTATCAGCATGTAATATTGAAAAAAGATTTATTGGTTCGTTAATATCAGTAACTATCTTACCATTAATTTTAATCATTTTATTATGAATCATATATTTTGCTTCTTTTGAGGTAGATGCAATTTTTAACATATCTCTCAAAGCGACTACAACTGAAACAGCTTTAGAATTATCTCTCATTGCAAAAGCTACATATTTAGTGCCTTTTCTTGGCAAAGGTAATCTTTTAATTAATTCACTTCGTGTTTGATGCATTGTGTTTTTCCTCCGATTTCTTCGATCCGCTATTCGCTTTCAGGCGTCGCGAATCATCGAGCTTCAATGCGACTATCTGCAGTTTACTTGGGTCAAAATAGACGTTAACTTTCGTCCCGTCAGCTTTTTTCCTGTTCAATCCTTCAACAGTTGCTTTCGACTTTTTAACATCTACCTTCAGAATTTTTCCTTTCTGTTTAGCAAATGTTCCTCGCATAACAATAACTTCATCGCCTGATCTTAAAGGAAGGCTTCTGATTTTATATTTAGTGCGTAGCTCCTTTGACAAATGAGCACTTAAAAAGCTATGCCTTATATGGAATGGAGCTTCATATCTATATTTTCGTTGTTTTCTTGGTTGAACACTGGATATCCACGACGTAGAAAATTGAGATTTCATAATACAAATTGAGCAATCTTCGCGACTGCTTTCCACCTTTCAAATACTTCTTTAGCTATAGGCCCTTTAACTTGAGTTCCTTTAGGGTTTCCTTTATCATCTTTCAATAATGCAACAGCATTATCTTCAAACATGACTCTTTCACCAGTATTTCGTTTGTAAGATTTTTTTTGTCTTATGACTATAGCATCAAAAACTTGCCCTTTCATATCTGGTTTTCCAGCTCTTACAGAAACTTTGACCATATCAGCTATTTTTACGAATTGTTGTTTTCCTTTTGGAGTTTTTCCTTTCTTAACTCCTACAATTCTTACAAGTCTTGCTCCGCTATTATCTCTCGCAAAAACAACGCTTCCAATATTTAATCCTCTTGTTGCTCTTGCTGGAATAGCTTTCATTTTTTATCTCCTAAATCTGAATTATCAGATTTCTTTATTACTTCAATAACTATAGAATGGATTATTTTGCTCAAAGGTCTACATTCTTGAACTTTCACATAGTCTCCGACAGATATTTGAATTCCTTCCGGAATTCTTGAATGTAGTTTGGTTTTCTTTCTCATAAATCTTTCATATTTTTTAATTTTTACAGTTCTCTGAAATTCTATTACTGCTCTTCTTCCAAATATTTTAGTTACAGTTCCCTGGAAAGTTCTTCCTCGAGTCCCAACTACATTTTTCGTTTCATTCATTTTTTCGTTTTTTTCGTTTTTCATTTTTCAATCTTCAATGGATTCATCCGAAAATCCTTGTTTGATAAGTATTTGTCTGACCTGTCTTCTGTGGTCTCCTTGAAGTTCTACCGTTCTGTCGCGAATTGTTCCTCCACAGGCAAGTCCTTCTTTCAAAGACTTAGCGATAGACCTCAAATCTATATCTTTATCAAACCCAGAAACAAGCGTAGTTATTTTTCCATAACGACGCTTCTCGGTGGTTACCTTTATTTTTTGTTCGCTTTTTGCAAGGTCTTCCCAAGCAATACTCGAAACAGGTAAACCAGTTCTTGGATCTATTTCCATATTTATTTTTTCTTCAATGTACCAGATTTTTCCGACGCATTGAATGTGAGTATTCTCGCAATTGCCTTTTTAATCTCTTTGGTTTTACCAGACTTTTGAGCAGTTACTTTTGATTTTGCCAATTCCATTTTTAAATCTTTCATTTTATCTGCTCTGGTTTTCAAATCCATTTTAGTAACTTCTTTCGCTCTTAGAACTACCATTATTTGTTAGCCTCCTTCTTTTTCGTTTTCTTTTTAACTTCAGTTTTTTCTTCATTAAACGCAACATTTTGTTTTAATATGTTCATAGTCTTATCATCAAGAATTATTTGGTCATGTATATGTGCATCTGGTGGAAGTATACTTACTTTGATACCTATGACTCCCATTTGAGTAGTAGCTTGAGCAATTGCTTTCTGAACCACTTTTGATGGATCGCCGGTTTTCTTCAAATAACCTTGCGTAAATCTCCAGGTTTTCGCTCTTTCACTCGGTAGTTTTCCAGAAAGAGCAAGTTCTGCTCCCAAAGCCCCAGCATTCATTATGCTACTCAAAGTTTTGTAAGCTATAATCTTAAATTTCAAAGAACCCTTTTGTTCAAGCTGAATAGCTACACTATCAGCAACAAGTTGAGCATCAAGAGCTTCAGATTTTATTTCTTTAATATCTATGTGAGGATTATCTAATTTGAATCTTTTTTTCAGAACATCAGTAAGTTCCTGTATTTTTTCCCCTCTATGTCCGATGACAAGTCCGGGTCTGTTAGTAGCCACAATTATTTTTTCACCGACAGGAGTATACTCAATCATAACATCACTTATTCTTCCTTTTCCTAATGACTGCTTAATGTATTCCTTTATTCCAAGTTCTTCTTGTTTAAATTTAACGAATTTTTTTTCTTCCATTTTATTGTGCACTCCTTAAGGTATATAAAATGGAAGCTTGAAAATAATTTTTCATTTTATTTGCTTCCATTTTATTATTTTTTCTCCTTATTTGAATTTACTTCTCTTGCTTCAAGTATAACATGAGCTCTCTTTCCTTTCTCTCCACCTCTTCTTTGAGGTCTTGGTGCAAGATGCGTGGAAGCTGATGTAATTCTTGTTTTAATTAAATCCAATCCATTTACAGAAGCATTCCCTTTTAAGGTTTTCAACATAGGTATGAACAGCTTTGAGGCATCAACTGGATATCTTCCCGACATCATTCCCTTTCCTTTTCTGTGTGGAATTTCTCCTTTGAAAGGAACTGCCTTTTTCAAAATTATAACTTGTTGAAGATCGGCTATTGCAGAGTCTATAGTTTTTCCTTTAATAAATGAACAAATATACATTCCATGTCTCTTAGACATATGCAATCCAAATCCTCTCACAATTGCAAAATCTTTTTTAACTTTTGGAGCAACATGTTTTTTCTCTACTTTCATTTCATGTTTGTGTTCATGTGTTTTTTCATCATGCTTCACAGTATGTTCATGCTTCTTCGCATTTTCATTAGGTTTCATTTCATTTTCCATTTTACTTCTTAGCCGCCTTTGAACCTCTTGTAGCTCCAATTCCAGCCGCAGAGTGATTTACTTTTTGTCTTGTAAGAGCGAATTCTCCAAGTCTATGTCCAATCATTTCCATTTCAATTTTCACGTCTTCAAAACTTTTACCAGTATATATTCCTATTTCCATTCCAACCATTTTTGGAACAATTACCAAGTCTCTTAAATGGGTTTTAACTTTTCTTTTTCGAGAGATTTTTTCTTCAGCAGATTTTATGAATCTTTCAATTATTTCAGGATGTCTTAAAACAGATCTTCTACTTCTCGCTGGAATATATTTCAGAGATTCTTTCAAAGAGAAAGATTTCATCTGCTCAAGAGTAAGACCACAGTATCGTTTATCTTTAGACTTCAAAGTTACTTCTTGTGCCATCTTAACGCTTCTTCCTTCCTGTCCTTCTCGGACTCAAATGACCTACTCTTCTACCAGGTGGTGCGTTTCTCTTAGCTGTCTTAGATTTGATACGCTTACCTCTACCTGAACCGAATGGATGATCAACTGCGTTAGTGCTTACAGCAGAAACTCTCGGCCATAATTTATTTCTAGCTTTAGCTCTATAATGATTAACTCCCGCCTTCATCTTAGGTTTTTGAGTTCTTCCCTCACCAGCAATAATTCCGATAGTCGCTCTACAATCACCATCAAGTCGAACTTCATTTCTATTGGGCATTATGACTCCAACTCTTCCATCGTCATATCTCTTATGAATCAATGCTTTACTTCCAGAAGTTCTAATCATTTTTCCTCCATCTCCCGGATTAACTTCTATGTTAAATACTTTAGTAGCTATTGGAATATTTTTCAAACTCACAATATTTCCATCTGCAAAATTTTCGCCACCCATCTGAACATTTTGTCCAAGCATTGCTCCGTTATGGGCAACATTGAAAAATATTAAATTTCCTAATTTCAATTTCAATAATGGGGCAGAGTGTGCAGCAGAATGAATTAGTTTGATAACTTGTGCTTGTCCAGAACCAATAGGATATCCAACTCTATAAATAAATGCCTGTTTACGTGCCTGATACGACAAACTTCCCTTACCTCTTGCTTGGGATATAATTCTCTTACCCATTAGATGCCAGCCCTCCTCGCAGTTTCAATAGCTTGAGTATATCCTTTACTTTTATCAGTTATAACTTCTCGAGTATAATCTCCAATTATTCTATATCCCACGCTCCCAGGAACGACGCCTCCATTCCCATAGGCAGAATATCTTACAATATTCCCTTCTTTTTCTCTAACTAAAAATGTATTATTTCCATTAGCACTAGATTCAAAATGTGCAAGTCCTATATCTTCAAGAATAAGTTTATTTCCAACATACAATCCTTTATTTCTGTTAGTCATTAGATCATCCCCAGCTTTGTAGCAACATCAATAGCTGGATTCTCCTTTGCAAGTTTAACATAAGCATATTTTTTGTTATTTCTAATTAATGTTCTAACAGAAACAACTTTGACAGAAAATATTTCAGAAACTTCTTTTGAGATCTCTTCTTTTCCTTCTCTTCTGTCAGTTTCAAAAATAAGTGTATTCTCTAAATCAATCAATTTCACAGCCTTTTCTGAAGTAATTGGTTTTAACATTATGCGAGCTCCTTGAGTGAATTTTCAGTATATAGAGTTAATCTTCCAAGAGGATATATATCAGAGATAGAAACTTCTTCAGCATTAACAACATCAATTCCTTTCAAAGATATTTTTTCTTTTCCTGATTTAACTAGTAATAATCCAGCATTTCTCTTATAAGTTCTTCCTCTTAGTTTTCCTTTTCCAGAACGAACAGATTTCTGTTGTAAGGCAAGTTCATAATTATCTCCAAGAATTTTTTTAAGCATTTCAACAAAATTCTTCATCTTAATATTTCCAGAAACAGACAAAACCATCGGCACTGCTACATTTACATTATTTAATCGTTCATATCTTTTTGATACATAATCTTTATGAGCAGTAGCTGCAAATGCAGAGTTCATAGCCAGAGTTTGTTCTCGCTCATTTATCTTTAAAGGTCTAGATACAATTCTTGGTGCATGAACTGCTCTTCCGCCTCTTGCTTGATTTATTTCAGCTCCAACCCAATAAAATTGTTCTCCTCTTCTCCACATTGCTTTTCTTGGAACTCTTGCAATACCCTTACCATAATGTCCTTTCCAGTCATGTCTCAAGTGACTTATTGTTCCAGAAGCAGAGTGTCTTCTTCCCGCAGTTTTGGAAGGAGAATAAGGAGAATATTCTTTAGATACTTCATAATATTTTTGAGCCAAGTCTTCTCTTACTCGCGTATCAAAAATCTGAGGCATCTGAACATCCCCTTTCTTATTTCCAGATAAATCGTAAACTATTGCTTTCATGCACAATGTACCTCCAAAAGATCATATTTTTTTCTTGTTTGTTTCAATGTAGGTCTTATCGGTTGTGTAACTAAAATTTGTCTTTTAGCAGGACCTTGCACACTTCCATGAACTATAATATATTGTCCATTAACTTTACCATATTGTCTAAATGGCTTGGTGAATAATTTTTCTCCAGAAATCCCAGAAGATAAAACCTTCAGATTATAATGGACGCGAGAAAACATTCCAAGTTGTCCAGAGAGGGGAACTCTAAATATGACTCTTGCAGGATGCCAAGGACCCAAACTTCCAGGTTTTCTTATACCCTTTTCAGATTTATGAGCTTTCAAACTTATGCCGAATCTTTCAACAGGTCCAGAAAGTCCTTTACCAGTTGTCAATCCTCTGACGTCAACTAAATCTCCCTTCCAGAAATCTGAAAGAATTATTTCTTTTCCAATATAATTCTTCACATTCGCAATTTTATCTTTTCCTCCGATGGCAACTTCAATCATGTCAGGCGTTTTTTTAATATCATTATTTTTAGGTATTGAATAAATCAAAACACGAACATCATCAAAATCTTTAATTGAATCAAGCACAGATGTGTTGGCAAGATTTTTGGTAACTTTAACTATTTTTTTCAATTCTCTATCATTTGAGAAAACAAATTCTTGAGAAACTTTCCCATTTTTGTAAAATCTAACCGAATAAATTTTCATAGGAGGAATTTCAAGAACGGTAACTGGCACAGCAAGTTTTTTACCAGGAGTCATAGATTTAGGAGTTCCATCCTTAACAATAGCCGTAGCCATTCCAGCTTTATATGCAATAAATCCTTTCAAACCATCTCCAGGAACAACATCCCAGTTAACACTAGGTAAAAATCTTTTAGCCCTTACGCGGGGCCAAAATTGCAAACTTCCGTATCTTGGTCTTGATAGTTTTGACATATTCCATAGTTTTTATGGCGCAACTCTTCCAAATTTAGAGACATTTAGCGTTAGCAATCGCAAATATCTATTTTCTACAATTCTCTTCTAAAAATTGAGTATTTAAACTTTGCCCTTTATTTTGCAAAGTTTAAGCTCGAAAACCGAATTTTTCGTAGTATAAATCTTCGCTTCAATTATTGAAGATATTTCGTAATTAAAAAATAAAATAAAGATAAAATATATTTATTTGGACATATTCTTTTTGCTATGGTTTATACCTAACATAAAATAGTTAGATGCAACAACCAAATGCATGATGAAAGAAGACCAATTGCCCCAAGCAGTAGTGAATGAAATAACCATTATTATTATTATTGGTGGTCCTACACTATGCTGAAGTTTCCATTTAGCAAGAATCGCTATACCGAATACTATCTCCGAGAGTATCAGTACCCAAGCCCAGAATGTAGGGGACCAAGAAAACAAAACATTTTCAGAAAGCATCTCGATAACATTATCAGAGCCAAATACAAATAATTTCATTAATCCTGGAACGAGCATTAACAATCCAAGCAAAATACGATTCACATTTCCAGCGTTTTTATTGAACATATTACCTCCCAAATATTCAAGAAAAAAGATTATTTAAAATTATGCCGATTATCCTTTCAAATCAAAACTATAGGTTTTATCAACACCATCAACTTTTAGATTTCTGACAACTTTTCCAAGGCGGGTAGCATTTTCTCTCATTTTTATAGGGTCTTTTTCGTTGGAGTCTGCCTTTATATCAGTTATTTCAAAATCATGTTTTGCTTCAGCATTTTTAAATTCATCAACATCAAAAAATAATTTTTTTGCAAATTCAGTATTTTTAGTTTTTAATTTACAAAAATCAACTTTAGGACCATCTTTAGATGAACTTCCCGATTTTGCAGATTTAGGTGCTTTTGGTTTTATTTTTAATTCACTTTGTCCAGTGGAAAATGAGAGTGCAATAAATGCTCTTGGAATATCGTCGCATATCTGAATTAATTCCTTTCCAGACATTTCTCCCTCAATAGCATATTTTTTTACACCCATAAATTGGCTTATACTTTTATAAGATATATTTGAAGGGAGTCCCTTTGTAGATACTATCACTCCTACTATTTTTGCTTTTGTATCTCCTAATTCTTCAGCACATGCTCTGACAAACTCATTAGCATATTCGTTAGTCGTAACAAATGAGAAACCATCTTTAGATTTTTTTGCCTGAACAATAGCCTTATCTTTGAAAACACCTCTGCTATATTTTTCAAATTGAAGATGCGAATAAAAATCAGTTTTCTTTTCGTATATTTTTCGTATAAAAAAATCCATTATCTAATTTAATTATCTCCCTTTATAAATTTTTCAAGATTAACTTCAATTCAATTTGAATTTTTAATAACCTTTATATACTAAAAAGCCGTCGGTAGAACATGGCTATCTCAAATAAAGATGTAAGAAGAGTTTTTATTGCAGGTTTATTGTTACTTTTGATAATTCTATCATTTCTTATAGTCAAGTCAATAATGCTCTCAATAATAGGAGGATTAATTCTCGCTTATGTTTTGCTACCTATATATCGTAGCATAAACAAAAAAATATCTTCAAGAAATATATCTGCTGGGATAATGTGTCTTCTCGTCATTTTAATTATTCTTATCCCTTCATGGTATGTTATGCCTATGGTGACTGGGCAAATATTCGAGCTATTTAGCTCAAGTCAAAATATAGATTTTTCTCAAGTAGTACTTAAGATATTTCCGACAGCTCAACCAGCATTTCAGGAGAAGGTAACTCTAATAGTCATAAAGTTCATAGGAGATACAACATCTGGAATAATCACATTTTTAATCGGATTTTTGCAAAATTTACCTGCAGTCATTTTTAATATTGCTGTAATTCTTTTCGTATTTTATTTTACTCTAAGAGATCATGAAGAATTTGGAGATTTCATTTCGGGAATATCTCCCTTCAAAAAAGAAAAAGAAATAGTTTTGATAAATAAATTCAAAGGGATAACTTCAGCAATTATATTCGGGTATATAATCGTAGGAGTAATTCAAGGTTTGGCTCTCGGACTGGGGTTCTTAATCTTTGGAGTTTCTAATGCTTTAATTCTTACATTTTTAGGTATTTTTGCATCCATGTTGCCTTTGGTAGGCCCTTGGTTAGTTTATTTACCGATAATAATCTTCTTACTCATCGGAGGTCAGATGGGTTCCGCAATAGGTTTCGGACTTTACTGTATTCTCTTTGTATCTACAATAGATAATGTTCTTAGACCTTACATAGTCGCTAGAAAAACAGGAACATCTCCCGTCATAGTTATGGTTGGGATGATTGGAGGGCTTTTCGTATTCAATGTATTAGGAATCATTCTGGGACCATTAATACTTTCATATCTTATTTTATTCTTAAGAGCATACAAGGATGGCACAATTTCAGATTTGTTCGCATCTACGGAATAATTTTAAAGAGTAATTTGTCTATTATAAAATGCGATTAAAAATTCGTTCCTTGAATATAAGTTCTGGTAAACCTATTGCATTTATACACGAAGATTATGCGAAAAAACTAAATATTTCAACTGGCGATAGAATTATCATTTCCAAAAATGGAAAAAAAGTTACAGCAGTAGTAGATTTAGCAAAAGGAATTATACATAAAGGAGAGATAGCCCTTTCTAAAGAAATAAATTTGCTGTTAGGGAATAATCTTGAAGATTATGTAGATATCTCAATAGCTTCTTCGGCAGAGGGTTCAAAAATTTTACAGGAGAAACTTTCCTGCAAAGAATATTCTCAAAAAGAACTCGATGCAATACTTTCAGATATAGTAAATAATCGTCTTTCGGAAGCAGAAATAGCTTATTTTATTTCTGGAGTAAATCATTGTGGAATGTCTGAAAATGAAACTTTAATGATGACAAATGCAATAGTGAAAACAGGTCAAAGAATAAAATGGACTTATAAAATTGTAGCTGATAAACATTCTATTGGAGGTATTCCTGCAAACAGAACTACTCCTTTAGTCGTATCAATTTGCACAGCTGCTGGAATAATTATGCCTAAAACATCTTCAAGAGCAATTACTTCTGCATCAGGAACAGCAGATACAATAGAAGCAATTTCACCAGTTAATCTTTCAATAAAAAAATTAAAAGAAGTAGTTAAAAAAACAAACGGATGTCTTGCTTGGGGAGGGTCTCTGGGATTAGCTCCAGCAGACGATAAACTCATAAGAGTTGAAAAGATACTTCGTATTGATCCAGAACCTCAACTTTTGGCGTCAATTTTAGCAAAAAAGGTTGCTGTCGGAAGCACACACGTCCTCATAGATATCCCTTATGGTTATGGAGCAAAAGTGTCTAAATCAAGAGCAGAACATCTTAAAAAAATGTTTGAATCTTTGGGAAAAAAATTAAAATTAAAAGTGCTGGCTGTAATCACCGAAGGATTTGAACCGATAGGAAATGGAATAGGGCCAAATCTCGAAATTAAAGATATATTAAAAGTTTTGAAACAAGATAATTCTCCAAAAGATTTAGAATACAAAGCAATATATTTAGCAGGTCTTATTTTAGAAATGGTTGGAAAATGTAAGAAAGGTATGGGTCAATTAAAAGCTCGTGAGATTTTATATTCTGGTCAGGCATATAAAAAATTCTGCGAAATAATCGCTGCCCAGGGAGGAGATGTAAAAGCATGGCTCTCCGAAGCAAAGTATCATAATACAATTATATCAAAAAATTTTGGAAAAATAATTAAGATAGAAAATCAACAATTGAATTATTTAGCAAGAATTTTAGGATGTCCCAATGATAAATCTGCAGGTATATATCTTTACAAACACGTAGGTGATAAAGTATCTTCTGGAGAAAGTTTAGTAACTTTATATTCGGAGTCAAAAGAAAAATTAAAAGATGGGATTAAATTCTTCAAAAATAATAAACCTCTTACTTTATCAAAGGGCGATTAATTTTTAGTTGCGTCTTTGATATATTGGTGAATGGTATATCAATTAGTAAAATTATGTTTTTCGGTATGTTGATTAGCGAACACAAATCTTTTTATATCGAAACGCATAAAAAATTACATGAGAAAAGAAGAAACATACATTGATGGAACAGTTTCTTATATAAAAAAGAACTTACAAAAAGGATATAATCGTGAATCCTTGAAGTGGGCATTAATGAATCAGGGAAAACCTCGCATGGAAATTGAAAAAGCTTTCAAGCAGGCAGAAGCAGAAATAGCGAGGGAAGCTCAAATAGCAAGACAACATCAAGCATCAATGGCACCAATTCCAGTAATAGAATCTATTCAGGAAGAACCTAAGAAGGGTTTTCTATCAAGACTTCTCGGATTTTAGTTAATAATTTTTAAATTCACATATTATTTTTTAATAGTGTCCTTCTTAAAAATTTTCGAAGGAGAAAATCAATTAAACCAGAGTAACTAATAGATTCAAAGGAGGATTTAGAGTATTTCCTGTTGGAGGATTTAGAGTAGGACTAAGTGTAAAAGTCACCTGTCGTCTGATTAAGTCTCTATCCAAGTTATTATTATTAGGATTTTTTTTGGTGTAGTATAAATAAGGAGTTTGTCCAGTAAATTCGAAGTTCATAGAGTTAGTTTCTTCAAGCAATACTGGATATACTTGCCATTCGCTTCCAGGTGATGCCACCCAAGGCATAGTAGCGCTCATCAAAAATTGCGGAGGTTCCCAATTTATCAAATCAGATGATAATGAGAAATAAAACCCCGATCCGGGACTAGCTTGATTATTCCAAACTCCAGTCATAATATATTTTCCCAAATAATAATTATATGTCAGACTATTAGCGAATTTTTGAAGATTTGATTGAGAAACTACTTGGCATAAATGATTAGTTGGATTGACAACTGAAGTAAAGTAAGGGTGAGCAGGAGCATTGTTGAAGCCAGTGCCGTCCCAAAATCTCCAGCTCATAGGGTCAGCAAGATTTTGAGTCCTCATAGGACATGAACCCCAAGTCTGTATAGTCTGATATGGCTCAACTTGTAAGAAAGCATAGTAATATCCGTCTTTCTGAATTATATTGCTCGGATTAAAATAACCATATGGCATTCCAGCGTTAGCATTACCCGTATACTGATATGGAATAGAAGCGATTAAATGATTTGGAGCAGAATTTTGAGTATATGTGATGCCCGCGTCAGTAGATACAGCAGAAGTTATAGCATTATACCAACAACTGGAATAACCTGTACATGTAGAGTAAAAAGAAGAAAGAGGATAACTATGTCCATGATATTCATTATGAACCAGGCCATAAATTGTCTGACCATCCAAAGTATAAGTAGAAGCGAGCCATTCATGATCATTATATTGTGAAGGATCAGGATTCAAATCTGAATTCATAACAATCTCACAGGGATGATTAAGAGTATTTAGGCTACTTCCAATAAACCTTCTGTTCGTATAATGTGAATCTATAAGCTGTATATTTCCATTAATGTCTCTAAATGCTCTTGCAGGCATATCTGGAATATCATCATCAGCACATCTTTGCGTTGTCCAATTAAAAACAATTTCTTCCGGACCCAAAGAAATCGAAACTTGTTGTTGCGCAGATACAAAGTTTAAAAACAAAATAAATATTCCTAAAATAAATCCTCTCTTTCTCATATTCTATTTTAATAATAATATTATATAAATTAACCGAAACGCCTGCGCCCGGAATACTTCAATTCGAAGAATTGGAGTTGCCGATAACATCAGTTAGCGAGCACTTCGATTACTCCAAGATAAAACGTTGGAGTTTCCAAAGACATCAGTCTTTGAGAACCGGAATTTACGCCTGCGCCCGGAATCGAACCGGGAAATCCCGAAGGAAACTGGTTGTCTCGTCTGTTGAGTTCTTGAACTATCTGTAGTTTCTGAACTCTAACAACTCGCAAGAGTTGTGGTGCCGATAACTTCAGTTATCGAATACCTAGAAACTCTTTTTCTAAAAGAGTTTGTAGACTCAAGACCAGCGGAGTACCATTGTCCCACACAGGCACGTATAATTAAAATCCAAACCTCACTTTTAAACTTTATCAGTCTTATAAAACAATTTATAGAGAAATCTCTCTACCAATTAACTATTTAATTAAAAAAATAAATCAAAATTAATCAAATAGTGATGCTAATCCAGCTGCTGATTCAGAAGGTTTCTCTTCTTTCTTCTCTTCTTTTACAGGTGCAGCAGATGATGCGGTTCCAGCAGAAGGTGCAGCCATAGCTATATTTGCATTTTCAAGTTCTGCTCCAATGTCAACTCCTTGCAAACTCGCAATTAAAACTTTAAGTTTGGATTCGTCAACTTGGCTTCCAGTAGCATGAATTACTTTTTTCAAGTTTTCTTCATTTACAGGATGTCCGAGCTTGTGCAATAGCAATGCTCCGTAGATATATTCCATTAAATTCCCTCCTTTGTATTTTGATTGTCACATAATCTATTAATCGCTTTTTCTTCAACAGAAGCTTTTGCGAGGAAGTATCTAACTGTTTTTTGAGTAGGGTATTTAATGGCAATAGCAAAACCAAGAGATTTTTTAATCATATTTTTCAAAGTTTCAAGAGTTCCAGCTTTATCAATTACAAGACCTGTGAAAACTTTGTCTTCTTTTGAGTCGTAGGCAGCTATTGGAAGAAATCCTACTTTCATGGGGCTTACATTTAATTTGCCAAGAACACTCGCAACATTCGCTTTGATTGTTTCGCCTTGTTTGACAACAGTAGCTCCTTTTATGATTTCAAGTTTGCCCTCTGTAACCTTAACTTTTAAACCAACACCACTTAATTCAGAAATTGCAGGTCCAGCCACAAGTTCAGTTGGTCCAGGTTCAACATCAATATCATGAGGTGCTATGTCTCCGGTTTTAGCTCTTCTTGAGCTTTGAAAATCAATAAGCATGCCTGCAAGTTCAAATGGTTCAATATCAGAAAATAAGATCACATAATCAGATTCAAGATTTTGTTTAAGTTGTTGCATTGCTCCCTTTTCAGTTGCTTCAATGGCTTTTGAAATAGTGCTCTTTTTAGCAACTTTCAAATCAGCAGCACCACGAAGTTTCTTTTTAATCTCGTGAAATTGCTTCCCAGGAAGTCCTTTGCAAGATGCAAGCAAAATCGTTCTATTCCTTTGCATTTTATGAGTAAGTTCTTTAACAAGTTTTTTCTTCTCTTCAGAAACAGTAGAAACTATTTTTTCATTTTTCATTATTTAATCTGCACCTCAACAGGTTTAGTCATAGTAAATTTGATAAGAACATTTTTTACATTATCTCTTTTTGTAGGTAGAGCGTTAATTAATCCATCATAAATAGATTTAATATTTTCAATAATATTTTCGTCTTTCATTTCAGTTTTCCCAACAGCAATTTTAACACTCCCTTCTCTAACTCTTATTTTCGCAGATTTTCCAATTTGAGCAAGAACCTTTTTTATTTCTTCAGGAGTATCTTGCATCATAACTCCCAATTGAGGAGAGGGCATTTTTCCACTTGGTCCTAAAACTTTACCAAAAGCTGTAGCAACAGAGGGCATCAGAGGAGCATGAGCTATGAAATAATCATAATCTTTAACAAGGTTCTTCAAAAGTTTTTTATCGCTAAATTTCGCAAATTCCAGTTTTGTAACTGTAGGAATCAAATCACTCTTAGTATTCAAAAATGCACAAATTCTTTTTTCTTTTACTTTATGTGGGACATTAACAATAACCGAAATATTTGTTTTCCTGAAATCAAGTCCCTTAAGATTTACAATTAAATCAACTGTTTGATTGAATTTTCTTTCTTTCTCATTTCTCAATTGTGCTAATGCTTCTTTTAATTCCATGTTTTGTGTCTTCTACGGTATGCTTCGTCTCTCAGAAATCAAGAGTCAAAGACGTAGTTTAATGACAAATTTGTCTGCAAAATTCTATTTATAAACTTATTGTTTATCTAAAGCTCCTAAATATTCTTTAATTCTTCCAATTGTCTGCGGAATTAAAAATTGCTCTATCTTCTGTTCAAATAGTTCGTGCAAAGAAGCAAATTCAGAAATATTATATAAATTATTTTTTTTATCAACAATCATTAAATCTCTAAGTCTCTTTAACTGTCGTCTAATATTGCTTTCAGCAATTCCCTTTATTTCAAGAGAATGTTCTTTTCGTTTATTAGTGACTAGTTCAACAACTTCAAATGAGCTCAATTCTTTTTTTTCCTTTCTCGCATCATCAAGTACTAACAATACGTCAATTATAACGTCTCTAGAATCTCCTGGTTGCAATAATCCCAAACTTAGGCAAATTTTTCTAATCAGTTCCCGCTTACTCGAGTTATAAGGTTTTTCATATTTTCTCAAAGTAAGCTCATGTAATGGTAAATCTTTCATAAACGTTACAAAACAATAATGATTATAAATCTACCTCACAAAAAACGCAGATGGAGTTAGTTGCATTTTTAGGAGACGATAAGGAAAACTGGGGACAAGTAAATGGTTTGATAAATAGAGGGGATTGGGAAAAAATAATTTTAGTAAAATCAAAATCTTCAGAAAATTACGAGTCTCCAAAGGAATCAGATATAATCTTAGTAGACACTTCAAAACCATTAATAGAACTAAAAGAAGATATGATAAATAAATTGAGAAAGAAGTTTGAAGGTTTCGATGTTCATGTTTCAATCGCTTCAGGTACTGGAAAAGAACATATGGCTTTAATTTCAGCATTACTATCAATTCCAGTCGGTATTCGCTTAGTAGTCTTCACAAAAAATGGAATAGAGTTTATTAATTAATTATAAAATTAATAAACCATTTACCAGTCATAGCGATTATTAGGAACAAGATAAACCAAGTTATCAACGAATAAGCTTTCTTACCAAACTCATTTCTCCCAGTAATTCCAGCAATTGTTAAGTAAAAGAATCTTCCTCCATCAAGTATGGATACAGGAAGCATATTCATTAATGCAACAAGAATATTTATCATAACTATCCACCATAATAAGTCATAAATAAATTGTACAAAATCTCCATCCCAAGTAGTTTCATAGTAAATATTTGGGTTCTTTATCTCGCTAATTATTGCACTCATCTTACCTTTGAATCCTTCGGTTCTTTGAGCGTAGAAAGCAATTCCCAAGTAAGCTTTATCATTTTTTTCAATAAGTTCTATATCATAAGACATTTCACTGCCTTCACCATTAGCTGTAACGATGCGAACAGTTTTACCAGGAGCAATTTCTGAAAGCACACGAGATAAATCTTCTTGGTTTCTTATTAAATTTCCGTCAATAGATGTAATTGCACCAATAAGTTTAGCATGAAGTGCGGGAGTATCATCAAAAACAATAATTTGTTCATTGTTATTCAAAATATCCACAGATAAAATTTTTTCTTGTGCGTAATATTTTTTACCTGAAACAATTATTTCATTTAGCCCTTCAATAGTTAAGTTGGGTATATTCTGAACATTTACAATTGAAATATTTCCTATATGAGTTATATCCGAAACATTAACGATGCTCCTAGCATAATCATTAAAGATAACTCCTCCGGGAGCAAAGCTTATCGCAAAAAATCCCCAGAGTAATAATCCAAATATAATGGTCATTAAAACATTAGCAAAAGTTCCGGCAGCCAAAATTGAAAGCTGATGTTTTTTAGGAGCCTTAGCCATTTGTTTTTCGTCAGGTTCAACAAAAGCCCCAAAGAATGGTCCAAAAAATGCAAGACCTGTAGTTTTAACTTTTATTTTCCACAATCTTGCGAAAATTCCGTGTGAAAATTCATGCGAAACAGCGACGATTGCCAAGGCAACTAAAAAGTAAGTGAAATATAATGGTGGGAAGAAAGATTCAAGTCCAAATAATTTTGGAAAATAAGGAATCAAAGGAGCGATAGGGGGTAAGTTTTTCAATTCTTTTGGTATCGGAGATGTAACATAAACCCATACCGTCTTTGAAATCATCCAAAGAATTGAAATCATCAAAATATATCCAGAAGTTATTACTACATAGCTCAATGGTTTCAAAAATTTCTCAAATTTTTTGACTGTCCAATCCATTAGCTTTATGCCAACTTTAGTATGGTACAAGAACATCCATCCTTGTCTTTTCAGATTTTCTTTATTCTTCCTTAATATAAGAAAAGCTCCGACGCAGAAAAGTATCATAAACACTACATCGTAAAATACTAATGATCCCATTATTGTGATATATTATTTGTTCTTTTTAATGCTTACTGGTCTAAAGTTGTGCTTTCCGCATCTTCTACATACAATTGTTTTAGAAATAACTTTCAAAGATTCAGTTCTCATTTTTTGTCCACAATTTTTACAAACAAACATATTTTTGAATAATCTTTGCATAGCAGCGGGTAATTTTGTTCCCATTAGTTCATTATCCTCATTACAACTTTCTGTCCTTCAACATCCCAGTATTCAACTTGTTGTTCAGCAACTAATTTATCTTTCAGTTCTTCATCATAAACTAAATCAATAGTTTCAAAATTTTCTAAATCCATAACACTAACTCGGTCTCCATTAACTGTAAGAATTTGAGCTCTCTTTTTCTCAACCAAAGGAACTTCCATATTTTCACTTCCTGGAATAACTCCTATTCTCTTCTTTCTGTCAAATATTCCTACAACTTCCATCCTACATTTCATACTTCCATGTTTTCCAGTTTTACTCTGATCGTTAGTTTTCACGACACAAGGAATTCCTTCCCATAATAAAGTAGTACCGGGTTTAGCATGTAATGCTGAAATTAATTTTAATACCATTAGCAACCCCCAACAAAAAACATTTATAAAACCTTCTATTCATAAAACTGAAGAATTTAAAACAAAGATTTTTTAAAGCATCCATTATGAGGGAAGCATATGAGCGAATCAAAAATTGAATCTGGTTTAATAAAAAACGGAGATTGTATAGAAATATCATTTACGGGATTTGTTGATGGAAAACCATTTGATTCAAACATAGCAGAAGATTTGAAAAAAATAAATTCTCAAACAAAACCAGAAAAAACAATATTATTTGTTGGAAAAAGAATGGTTGTTCCAGGATTGGATGACTCATTTATCGGAAAATCTTTGAACAAAAAATATTCTATAAAAATTCCTTGCTCCCAAGGGTTTGGTCCAAGAAGAACATCTCTCGTTAAAACAATTCCATTAAAAGTATTTGCTGGACAAAAAGTTTATCCTACGCCTGGAGCAGCATTTGTTTTTGACAATCAATTAGCCAGAGTAATAGCAGTTTCAGGAGCGAGAGTCATAACTGACTTTAACAATCCTCTTGCAGGAAAAGATTTGGAATATCATTATACTATCACCAATTTAGTAACTGACTTAAAAGAAAGAACCGAAACAGCTTGTAAGTTGCTTTTCAGATTTGTTCCAGAAACAGCAGTGTCAGGAAACGAAGTCACGATAAAAGGCCCAGCTATATTAGGAAAGATAATCGAGCAAAGTCAAAAAACATTCAAAGAACTCATAGGCACAGAAATTTTATTCCAAGAAGCAGAAATTCCTAAAGAAGAAGCACAAGCTCCACAATCATAAAAATAAATTATTTTTAGGATTCAAACAAATTCTTCTCAAATGGAATTTGTCGCACAACAATTTGTAATTGTAATCAAATTGTTTGTGTTCGATGTGACGATATCAAGAGGCACAATCAACATAATCCTTATAAATCCGTCATAATTCGCTAATAAATGGTGAATGATTTTATAGGTTCAGATTTAAAGAGCGTATCTACTATTGACAAAGAATTAGAACAATTAGTTCAAAAACAAGGTGCTCGCGTCAAAGTTATTGGTTGTGGTGGAGGAGGAGGAAATTCTGTTTCAAGAATGAAGGAAATAGGAATAAAAGGTTGTGAAGTTTTAGCAATAAATACGGATGCCCAAGATTTACTTTATACAAGCGCCGACGCAAAAATTCTGATAGGTCGCGAATTAACAGGAGGCCTAGGTGCAGGAAGCAATCCAAAAATTGGAGAAGAAGCAGCAAAAGAATCTGAACAAGAAATAAGAAAAAGATTAGCTAATGCAGATTTAGTTTTCATAACTTGCGGCCTTGGAGGAGGAACAGGAACCGGTTCGGCTCCAGTAGTTGCAGATTTAGCTAAAAAAGCAGGAGCGCTCGTAATCGCAATAGTAACTCTTCCATTCACTGTTGAAGGGCAGAAAAGAATAGAGAACGCACAATATGGTTTAGAACGTTTGGAACAAATCGCAGATACATTAATAGTAGTGCCCAATGATAAACTATTGGAGTTGGCTCCAGAATTACCTATACAAACCGCCTTCAAAGTTGCAGACGAGATACTGACAAATTCTGTAAAAGGAATTGCAGAATTAATTACTTCAGCAGGATTGGTCAATCTTGATTTCGCAGATGTGAAAGCCGTAATGTCAAATGGAGGAGTTTCATTAATCGGAATTGGAGAATCGGATAGTGCTCATAACAGAGCAATTGAAGCAGTTGAAAGAGCTATACACAATCCTCTTCTTGATGTAAATATAGAATCTGCAAAAGGAGCATTAGTAAATGTAATCGGTGGACCCGATATGTCTCTTGATGAATATCGTCAAGTAATGGAGAAAGTAAATGCAAAAGTTTCTCAGGATGCAAAAATAATTTCTGGAGCAAAAATATCTCCAGATATGGAAAAGAATATCAAAGTTCTTCTAATAGTCACAGGAGTGAAAAGTCCCCAAATATTAGGATCTAGTTCTACATACAAATCAAAGGAAAACACGGACTTAGGTTCAGAATTAGGCATAAATTTTGTAGAGGAATAATATTTAAACACACCAATTCCTAAAACATTATGGAAAAAATAAAATCTTTTTTCTCTCAATGTAAAAGAGTCTGGCACATTTTGAGAAAACCTACAAAAGAAGAATTTTTCACAATCTCTAAGATTTCTGGAATAGGTCTTCTTGTCCTAGGGCTCATAGGTTTTCTAATTGGCTCAATAATGAAGTTGTTTGGTTAAATAAAATTTGAAGCATTTTGTTTCTTATTTTTTAATTACCTTTGATATTAAATAATAAAACTATCTCATTAAATTTATTATAACTTTAATTATTTTTAGAATAAAGGATAATTTTCAGCGTATAAGTTTAAAATTCCAAAAGAATAAAATTTATATACCCTAAAAATTCTTCTTGATTACTACTTCTTGATATTCAAGTCGTAGTCGGAACTCATAAAAATGATTTTCATATTAAAAGTAACAACAAATAAGGAAGAACGCGCAATGGAAATGATATACGAACGCGCAATAAAAAAGCAATTACAATTATTTTCTATAGTTAGACCTCACGGTTTGAAAGGTTATTTAATATTAGAAGCAGCAGATCGTGATTCCATAGAAGAAGCAGCATTCAATTTACCATACGTAAAAGGAATAATTGGAAAAACAGTATCTTACGAGGAAATCAAGAATATGATTGCTCCAGAAGTAAAAGACATAAATATTGAAATCGGAGACATCGTAGAGATGATAGCAGATCATTTCAAGAACGAGAAAGGAAAGGTAACTCGTGTAGATAAAAAGAAAGGAGAAGTAGTAGTTTCACTTTTAGGGGCAGCAGTTCCTATACCAGTCACAGTAAAAATAGATAACGTAAGAGTTATAAGGCGTGAATCTGAACAATCAGAACAAACAGGAGAAGAAAATGCCAGTTATTAAGCTTATAGTCGACGGCGGGGCAATGAAACCAGGCCCAACAATAGCTCAGCAACTAGGTCCTATGGGCATAAACATCGGAAAAGTAATAGAAGATGTTAACAAAGCAACTTCTGGATTCAAAGGAGTCAAAGTTCCTGTAGAATTAAATGTAGATGCAAAAACAAAGAAGTACGATATTACCGTTTCTTCTCCACCAGTTTCAGAATTATTAAAGAAAGAACTTGGTCTTGAAAAAGGTTCAGGTCAAGCAGGCAAAGTCAAAGTTGCGAATGTAGCAATAGAACAAATAATCAGCATAGCCAGAACAAAACTTCCAAATATGTTAGCTCGCGATTTGAAAAATGCTGTTAAATTAGTTTTAGGTTCATGTGTTTCTCTGGGTCTTTTGGTCGAAAATCAAAGTCCTGTTGAAGTTATTCGTGAAGTCAATGAAGGAAAATTTGATAATGAAATCTCAAAAGAAAAAACCGAAGTTTCCCCAGTTAAGAAAGCAGAATTAGCAGCTTATTTTGCTAAAGTCAAATCCACTCAAGAAGCTCGCGCAAAAGCAGAAGCAGAAGCAGCAGCCGCAGCAGAAGCAGCCAAAGCAGCAGCAGCTCCAACTGCCACGCCAGGAGCAACAGCCCCAGTAGCAGGAGCAACAGCCCCAGCAGCAACATCTGGTGCAAAAGCAGAAACTCCAGCAAAAGCTCCAGCAAAGAAATAATTATTTATTTTCTTTTTTTATTTTCACGCACAAATTTAAATACATTCAAAAACAGAAATTTATATTGGGGATATGGGGTAATCTGGTTAGCCTTCGAGGTTTGGGACTTCGCGATCCCGGTTCAAATCCGGGTATCCCCATTTCATTCTTAGCAGTGAGCAAATTCACAATTCTTCAGAATGAGGAACTGCACAACAATAGCGAATGAAATTAAATTCTTTCAGCAGTCCAAACTGCAAGTATGTAAAGAGGTTCAAATAAAATAATATTTTATTTTAGATTTCAATCGTTAAAGTTTTAGTAAGAAACTTTAAAAACCCTCCCATTTTAAACTCTATCATGGTAAGGACAAAAAAAGTAAAAGCAGCTGGTAAATTCGGCGCAGGTTATGGAACATCTTTGAGAAATAGATTCAACGCGATAGAATCTTTACAAAGAAAAAAACAGAATTGTCCTCACTGCAAAAAACCAGGAGTAAAAAGGCTTGCTGCAGGAATCTGGCATTGCGAACGTTGTGGAGCGCAATTCACAGGTCACGCTTACATAGTGTCCAAATAAGCAAAAATTTTTAAACCAAAAATTCAAACTATTATCATGGCTCAATACAAATGTTTCAAATGTGGAAAAACAATAACTAATAAAATTCTTGATAAAAGATTTAATTGTCCTCACTGCAACTCAAAAATATTCTATAAACCTAGGACTCATGTAGTCAAGATAAAGGCAATTTAAGATGAGTCATTCATCTCAAATAGATGAGGAAACACAGCAGAAATTTCACGAATTACAAGTTTTAGAAAATAATATTCAAAATCTTCTAATGCAAAAACAAACTTCTTCAATGGAATTTGGAGAAACATCAAATGCTCTTGATGAAGTCAAAAAGTCAAAGAATGCAATATACAGAATGATTGGCTCAATAATGGTTGTTGTTGATAAGGAATCTACGATAAAAGAACTTGAAGAAAAAAAGAAAATTTTAGAATTAAGGGCAGAATCAATATCCAAACAGGAAAAGACTTTTGAAACAAGAGCTCACAGTTTACAACAAGAGATAAAAAAGCTTCTTGAAACAAAATCTCCGACGGAAAACAAAAAATAAAATCTTTTAAGAATATAGTTTAATGTACGATAATATTTATATACTGCACTATTCAGAAAGAAGTATGGCATTTAATTTCAAAGGGGTGTTTAACAAACAGCAATCAGGCGATGATTATGTTGAACTTGATGTTTCAGCTCCAAAACCTCAAAAAGAGAAAATCAAAATCAGACCATTTACTCTAAAGAAGTATGATGACATTAACGAAATTCTTGCAGCATTAAGAGAAGGTTATACAATAGCTTTCATAGATATACGTCAATTAAAGAGTAAAGATATTATTGAACTTAAGAGAGCGTTGACAAAAATCAAGAAAACAGTTGATGCTATGGAAGGTTCAATCGCAGGTTTCGGAGATCACGCAATTATAGTAGCTCCAGAATTTGCAGAGGTTTGTAGAGGCCCAGCAATGCCAGAATCTAAGTCCTCTTCAAATGATATGTTGATGTAATTCTGTATCTAAAAATCTATAACAAATTAAATCTATTCTCAATCTATTATTAATCTTTAATAATTTTAAAATTTTTATCTTCAGAAGTTATTATTCATTCTTGACTTATAGAAAACATACTTCTTATTGCGACAACTATTGTTGCTGGAACAAGTAACACCAATAAAGCTCCCAAAGTTGAAGATAATATATTTCCAATCTCCCAATTTAAGAATTCTATATTTCTCACCCCAGCAGTCCCAGCATAGCTTACAATAACGAGGGAGACGGCCGCAGTCATAAATTTGGAAACATCATTAGGAGAGACTCCTATAAATCCCACAATAAATCCTATCACGAGAAGTAATCCTAAAACAATCGGATTCAGATGTCCAAAAAGAGCACTTAGCATACCTCCTACGAGAGCCAAAACAACTCCTATGAGAAAAGCCCACGCACTAAAAACATTTTCTTTATCTCTGATAGCCATGTCCTATATTATTTAATTATTCAACTTCAAAGTAAATAAACTTTACTAAAAAAACAGATAATTATTTACTCTACAAAGGGCAGGGGTTCGTTTAATATAGAAATATTTAAATACCCTTGTAATTGCAGAGTTACAACACAAAATGAACTTCACAAAAGTTTTTTCGTTATTTGCATTGCTTACTTTAGCAGTTTTATCAGTTGGAGTTGTTAGCGCTAATGTTCTTACATTCACTCCAAATTCTATAACTCAGAATGTTACAGCTGGTCAAGTAGTAACTTTAAGTTTTAACTTAACTCACACAGGATCTAGTATTCTTAATCAAACAGGTCTTGTTTGGACATCTACGGCTTCAATGGGATCTTTTACAACATTACCTACATTATCCCAAATTAACATTAGTGAGAGCCTACCTCTTACAGCAGTATTTTCTGTACCTTCAACAGCTTCTGGTTCTATTACTGCTACAATAAACGTAACAAGTAGCACAACTTCTAAAGCAGGTTTACCAATAATTCTTAATGTTCAAGCACCAACATCTTCAAACTTCTCTATCGCAGTTCAAGGAACTCAACCTTTTGCAATTGGAACAAACGCAACCATTATAGTGGCAAATGCTCCGAGTTCAACTGTTAATTTCGTTGAAACTGGAACAACTTTGTTCGGAGTAACTTTCTCACCATTTTCAACAGTTACACAATCAGTTCAAGCAATCTTATCAAACTTACAGAATCTTAAATTTGGTTTGAATACAATTAATATTCAAGCAACATCTAATTCACAAATAGCAACAGCAAATTTTGATGTAAAAAAGACGTTCTGTTCAGCTAACTCGCCATTAACTAATTTGACTATTAAGAGTATAGACTGGTCCAATGATGGAGCAGGTGACGAAGATAAATGGGAATTACTTGACGAATTAGAAATTGAAGTAGAAATAAACAACAACAACAATGACAATGATGTAGATGCAGTCGTGGAGATTGGTCTTTTTGATAGTTCAGGAAAAAATGTCGCAGACGATTTAACATTCATCGGAGAATCAGAAGAAGATGAAGAAAAAGTAGAAATTAATATAGATGAAGACGACGAAGCAACAGTAACATTCAGATTTAGAGTTCCTGCTGATTTTGACGCTGGAAATTATCGAATGGCTGTAAAAGTCTATGATGATGATAATGGCGAAAATAACGGATGTAAAGACACATCAAATGATTTTGATAACTCTTACTTCCAGAGCATAGATATGATAAAAGCATCAGATGAAGGAAGATTCATAGCAGTAGGAGATTTCAATGTAGATTCACAAATAACTTGTGGAAGCACATTGACAGGTCAGTTCACTTTATTCAACATTGGTGAAGATGATCAGGACAGAGTAAGAGTAACAATAAAAAATTCAGAGCTCAACATCAATGAACAGATTGAATTGACAAGCGATTTGGACAAGGGTGAGGAGGAAACAATGACTTTCTCAGTTCAAATTCCAGCAACAGCAACAAATGGAAAGAAGCAATTGGAATTTTTTACTGAATACGATTATAAAAACGGAAATTACCGAGAAGAATCAGATGACTCAACAGAATATTCAGTTGAATTAATTGGATGCGCAGTAAATCTCGGAAATTCGGGTTCAAGCAATGGATTAACAGGAATCTTAATTGATTCAAAACTTAATTCAGAACCAATAGTTGGAGAAGAGTTAGTAGTAATCGCAACAATCACAAACGACGGAAACTCAGAAATAACTTTCAAAGTAGATGCAAAGGAATTTGATGAATGGGCCAAACTCACAGATATCTCAGAAGATTTAGTAAAATTAGGTGCAGGAGAGAGCAAAGAAATAACTATGAAGTTTCTCGTGAATGAAGATTCTTTAGGTTCCCAAGCATTTAACATAGAATTATCTTCAGCAGGAAAAATACAAGTTCAAGAAGTGGAAGTTGAAATTGCAGAAGCAAAGAAATTTTCTCTATTAAATTTCAAAGGAAATTCTGCATTATGGGTCATAGGATTAATTAATTTAGTCTTGATAATTCTGATAATTGTAATAGCAATCAGACTCTCAAGAAAGTAATAATTTTTAAGTTATTCTTTATTTATATTTAAATGTTTTATACATACACTAATTCGCTCTTAATTCGTTATTTTATTTTATTAATTTTAGGAATCGGAAGTCTTTTTTTAATTTATCTTATAGTCACTCCTTTAACAATTTATCCAGTTTATTTCCTTCTCAATTTACAGCACGGAGCCACGCTCCAAAGTTCAAGTATCTCAAGAGTATGCGAGATTGCTACAAGCCTCCAATCAGAGTTTATATCTACTATAGCTTGTATAGACACAACAATTCATTTCAAAAAGTATTATGCTACATTAGTTCCAGCTTGCCTGGCAGGAGCAGGATTTTATCTTCTATTAATTCTCAATTTAACGACACAGATGAATTTAAAAAAGAGACTAAAAAGCATATTATTTTTAATATTTTCATTTCTTTTCATCAACATAATAAGAATAATTATCTTTGCAAATATTTATGCAAGTAAAGGTTTTGATATCTTCAATATAGCTCACAGAACAACTTGGTATTTTGGAAGCACAATTTTAGTAGCTTTAATTTGGTTTTCAAATATTTTAATATTCAAAATAAAAGAAATCCCCATTTATTCTGAGATAAAATTTATTTTATCACTAACAAAAATTAAATCTTACTTTTTTTAACTTCTACTATTGATTGAACTTGAAGTTTTTCAGTTGCTTCAAGTATCTCACAATTAGAGACTGAAATTCTATAACAGTTTCCTTCAATAGTTATCTTAGTCTCATTTCCCTCAAAAATTTCAACAACTCTATTTCCAAGTTTGTTTTTACAAGTTACCCATTCATTTTTCTTTATAGGAACATCCCAGAAGTTCAGATTTCCTCCAATGACTTTCATTTGATTGTCAGCAAGAAAACCTGATAAACCTCCGACGGCAAGAGGGCCAAATTTACAGTTCTGGAGACCTTCAGAATTAATGGCGATATAAGCTACTGCACCAGGTGCAAGAAGTTTAGATTTGTCCCCTTCAACAGAAACATTATTGTCTCTGGGATCAGTTCTTATATAAAAATTATAATTTATTAGTTTTCCAGCAACTTTAAGATAATAATTGTGATGAAATACTCTTATATTTCCAGCCATTTCTTTAGAAAAAGTCAAACCTTCATATTCAAAATAATTCAAACTTTTAAAATAGGAACTAGCTATGACGAAGACACCTATAAGGACTCCAAGGAAGATCAAAACTCCAAGTATTTCCTTTTCAATTTTTCTTTCTTTTGTCTCTTTTTTTGGAAGGGATTTCATATTTAGTATTATTTTTCTTTGTTTTTAAAATTAATTGAGTTTAAGAAGATTATATAGGAATGTATCTACTTTCTTCAAATCTCCTTTGATAAATACGCAGTTCCCATTTTCACTTATAGAGTTACCCTCAGGTTCAATAACTATCAATATTCCATCAGTGTCGCAAGTCAGTTCGGGAATATCTTTAGAACAAGAGCCATAACAAGCCTCTGAAATTTTTGAAACATAATTTCCCAAATTTACAGCAATTTCTTGAATAGATGAGGAATCATCAGAATCTATAAACAAATTTTTATTTTCAAAATCAGACAATGTTTTAATCAAAGACGCATTTTCAAAATTCAAATCTTCCAATCCATAAGCAAATCTATATCTTGGAATTCCAGAAACAAAATATGTCCAATATTGGCCATCATACTGTAATCCTTCAGGTTTCTTTTGCTTAGTTATTCCAGTACCACTAATTGCAAAACCTAAAGTGCTAAGCAGAAGTAGTCCTATAATAATAATTCCTCCAATTCGTTTCCTTTTCTTTTGTTGCTTTTCCAAAGATGAAGCTGTTTGGATGGATCTCATAATTAAATATAATAATCATCCTATAAAAATCTTTTTAGAGAATTATCATCGACATTCTAAATAAGACTAAATAAAAAATAAAAAGGGAAGAAAAAAAATAAAAAAAATATTTTCCCTATTTAAGCAGTAACAGAAACAGCTGCAGTTGCAGTTGTACCAGTCAACTTTCCACCTACATTAGTTGCAGGGTTCTTAGTTGTTAAGTATGTAGCTGCATTAGCAGTATCAGCTTGTTCCCATCCAGCGACTAGAGTAGCAATCTTTGTAGATGCCCATGGATTTGCCCATGTTTGGATAATCCATTCACCAGAACTTTTGCCTGTAGCAGCAGTCCATGATGCTCCACAGCCAGCACTACCAAGTAGGCTAGATGCAGCAGTGTTGACACAGCTTCCACCAACAACAATTAAGTTCTTGGTAGCCATATCAGACCCTGCAAGTTGGTCATCCATAACTTTGACATTTCCGAGAGTTGTTGCTCCACTTGTAGATAAACTATCTACATAGATTTGCGCAACAGCCTGTTCATCAGGATAGCTAATAGCTACACTGTATTGATCAGAATCTGTTTCATCTGTAGTTACTAATGTTCCCCACTGGTCAAGTTTCTGATATAAGTCAGAATTAGATTCAGTTTGGAAACCGTTAGCACCATATGCAGTACCACCCATATCAGCGTCGCTGTTCCAAGTGAAAGAGGCTTCGCTTATGCTTAACCCATTATCACTTGTAGCACCGCCGGATGTTTCAATGATTAATGCTTCATACACATTCTGTTCATTCTCTTCTTCAAAGAGAACAATACCAGGGTTTGTGATGATAGATCCCTCATCCATCAAATGGACACGAGTAGAGTTAACTGTACCAGAAGAACTTATGTTGTAAGTAAACTTTCCAATACTTCCAGCAACAGAAGAAGCTCCTGCAGCCTTGGAAGTATTAACTCCAGTTGTCGTAGATCCGAAAGTGATGTTCCACATCTCTCCAAGTCCAGAATCAGCAGCAACAGTAACACTTGTGTAACCGTCACCATCTGGTAGCATAAGAGCGGATGCGATATTAGAGCCATCCCAGTCATCAAGATCGACTGTCAAAGGTTCATAGAACCCAAGGTTTGCACCTTTGGATGTTTCAATTGTTGGATAAAGTATCATATTATTTCCTGTTGATGGACTTGGCCAGTTCAATCTCACGTTTTGTGAGTTATCTCCAGCTTTGTTATCAAAGTAAGATGTAGTATATACTTGTCCTTCAATATTGACGGTTCCAGATCCCTCCGAAGTAATATCCACATGGTATTTATCTCCTGTAATAACATTCGTTAATACGACGCTATCAGAGTTATAACCATCTGTACTGTTAGTAATCTCAGAAACTTCAACTAAAACTCCTTCATCTTCATTTCCGATTACAGCAAAGGCTGATTCATTGATTTGTCCCATTTCCTGAACAATCAATCTCCATTCTTCACTATCTCCAAGGAAAGCAGTTGTTTGTCCACCAGTCTCATTGTTTATGAATTCCCAGTTGCTCAAAGCTTTGCCTTGCCAACTAGTAAAACCAAGTGTAGCTTTATCACTACCTGCATTGTCAATCAAAATAGTTTCTCTATTTTCAGTATCATCAAGATTAGAGCTTAATCCTTCAAAGGCAACTCTGAAAGATCCAAATATAGGATCTACAAAAGATTTCCCAGGCAAGATTGCGTCTGTACTTCCATCAGCAGCATATACTTGGAATACAAGTTTAGTCATATTTCCAGGATATGCAGTCGTGATGAAGTTAACTTGAGTTCCATCAATAGGAGTCTCATCAGTACCCAACTTTACCTCAGCACCATTTTCTAGTGTGATTCTGTCGGCACCAATTATGATCTCTGCTTGAACTCCTAAGTTATCATTAGATGATTCATCAGCTGTATTAACGGCAACTTCTACTCCAAGTATTTTCTTGGATGCAGCTTCGTTAATTTCTTTCTGGTCTGATTTTCCTGAAGAGTCAGTCACTTTAATTGTTGCAGAAGTATCGCTTCCAGCAGTAAGTTCAACAGTATATGTATTGCTTCCAATTTCTACAACACTAGAGGGAACAGGATTGCTCCCACCAACGCTTAAAGAAAGCGTTTGTGCTGACTTGAACAATACCAAAGTATTGGTGTCAGTAGCTGAAGAAACGACAAAATTTTGACCAAATAAGCTTAACGTTTCACCTTCTGAATCTTCATGGGTGAAGTTAACTGCTTGATCAAATGTAACGCTTGCGTTGTACAACACCTGCGATTGAGTTGTTGACATTGCAAGACCTACTGTCGGATCAACATTTGTTGTTGGTTGTTTAGCAAAAGTAACTCTGTTGCTCCCTAAAACAATCTGAAAGGATGTTTCAGCTTCAACATTTCCCGAAAACTCGGTCTTACTAAGCACTGAAGGAAGATTTGTTGAAGTCAATGAAGTTCTTACAGAACTCAATGAATTATTCAACTGAATAGGAGATGAACCTGTAAATAATGGGTAAGCATTAGTCGTCAAAGCAACATTTCCTATACTTCCTGAAGCCATTGCAGAACTCAAAGATGTAGTTATGTCTGTAACAGCGGTCAAATCAAGATCGCTACCATAAACAATAGCTACATCAGCAGCACCATTCTGAACGAAAGGAGCTGGATAGTTCGCAGCAGCTGCAAGTGCAACGGTTGAACCGAGCATAGCTGTAGAAGCTAAAGCAGATGCGATTTTTCTAAAGTTAAATTTCATTTCTAAATAAACCTCCTTTCATCTTTTCGGTGTGGTAACCCCGCAGGGCTCCTCATCGAGGAAGTTGCGCGTATAATCGGCAACTCACCAAGTGAGCCGTTCAATAGTCGTATTTTCACGCTATAAGTCG